>OAVA01000055.1_pt1 | contig 88056 bp, 83 predicted proteins | sample 1476331 | NCBI WGS metagenome assembly OAVA01 (sample SAMEA2580070, study PRJEB22360) | human gut metagenome | biome: human gut; feature: human-associated habitat; material: faeces | place: Denmark | collected 2008/2010 | reverse complement strand
TCAAGCGGCACAAGCCGCCTCACTGTAAGGGCGGAACAAAAATCAGGCCACTTCATCGATTATGAATTCAGTGAAGTCGCCATCGACCAAATCGAAGAGGTCGCTCCGCATATCGTGGATTGGGTGGCGCAACAGCTGCGGTGACCGCCATACCAGCCCGGTCTCGTGAGCGCCGTCGACCGACTCGGCCATCGCATCCCCGGCTGACCGCCCCGATTCCGCGGCGAACCGCTAAAGTTACAAGCCGGACAACGGTGCTGCACTCACAAACAGACAGCGGGCGCTATCTAATACGACACATCACGAATATAATTCTTAGTTATTCTAAGGTCTTAGGATGCCGGACAGTTTGCGGTGACGTCTTGTTGGATGCCGGAGGGGTCGCCGAGTTTGGCTTTGTCGATGTTGTCTTTGAAGAATCGTCGGGTCGCGTCATCGGCTCGGTCAGGGCTCATGAATCCCATCTCGGGGACTTTCTCCAGTTCCTTGAGCGCTTCTTCGCTGCGTTCCGGTTGAGAGGAATAGGTGTTGAGCCATTCCTTCTCCCACGCGCACTGGAAGAGATTGGATGCCTGGGTGTCTCCCCATCCTTGTTGGAAGGACATGCCGGAATCCGACGGCATGGATTCAGGCGGGGTGTAGTCCTGGGGCCAGGAGAGTTTGCCGACGGATTCTTTGTATTCCTTGTTGATCTCGTCGTAGCCGACGATTTTCCTGGAGTCGCCCGCATTCGAGACGTCGCCGTTGGAGCAGCTGGCGAGGCTCAGGGCGAGGATGCCGACGCATGCCGTCGCCAGCGCTTTCTTGCCTGCGTTTGTGAGGGTGGATTTCATCTTGGTTGCATCTCCTTGTTGGTGATGTGTGTGGTGTTTGGGCTACCGCAATGCCAGTGCCGGTTGGAGCCTGGCCGCGCGTATGGCGGGGACGAGGCTCCCGATGATCGAGGTCGCCAGCGCCGCCGAGACGGCTGCGATGGCGGCGGCGACGGGGAACGCAGGGGGCTGCAGAGGCGAGTATGACGGCAGGAACGCCGGGAGCGCGCCTACCGCGCATGCCGATATGGCGACGGCCAATAGCGACACCGAAAGACCGATGATGAGCTGGCTTCCGATCACCAGGCCTATGAGGGATGCCCGCGTGGCGCCGAGCGCGCGTCTGACGAGGAGCTCGCGTGTTCTGGATTCCAATGACGCCAGGCCGATGTTGACGATGCCGATGGCCGAGACGAAGAGCAGCAGGATGGCGCAGACGCCGAACGCGATTTGCATGACCGCGATCACCGATTCGTAGCTTTGCGCGTTGTCGATTGTCTGAACGCCGGACACGGAGCCTCCCATGGAGTCGAACAGGATGTCCTCGACAACGGTCCTGACCCGTTGCTTGCCGAGTTGCGGGAAATCCAGCCAGAGGATGGTAGCGCTTCGCGAAACGATCCTCATGTATTGGGTCAGCGCTTGGGCGTTGACATAGATGGTCGGATCCGTGCGTCCGTCGTTGACGACGCCGGTCACGGTGAACGGGGTCGCGATCGTGGTTTGGTTTGTCTTCGCGTATGCGGTGGAGTCCTTGGGAAGGTTCTGCTCCGCGGCGAGATTGACGACGATCGATGCGGTCGATCGTTCGCCGCCGGCGTACCAGCGTCCGGATTTCATCGGAAGGTTGTAGATGCTCGAATATCCGGGAGTGGTCGCCACGACGTCTCCCTTGATGCCTCCGCTTGACTGCGTTCCGGGAGAGAACGTGATGTCGGTATCGAGGTTGAGGACGATCGCCGTCTCATGGTTCTTGGCCGCGATTGCGTCGGCGAGGCGCGAGAAATCCTCCGCGTCGCTCAGTCTCGGGCTGTTCATGGAAACGGTGACCAGCGGGGTGCGCCCGTAGAGTTGTTCGTTGATCGCCACCAGGTAATCCTTGCCGATGGTTCCCGCGAGGACGGCGAGTATGACCGCCACGATCCCTATGAGCATCGACAGACCGGTGAGTACGGATCGCAAAGGGGCGAGCCGTAGATCCTTAATCAATTGACGGAGCATGGAGCTCGCCTCCGGACATGGTGTACGTGATGTCGCAGGTGGCGGCGAGATCATCGTCATGGGTGACGAGCAGCAAGGTCGTGGCATGCTCGCGCACTGAGTCCCGCAGCACCGAAAGCACCTCGCCGCTGGTCTTGGTGTCGAGTGCTCCGGTCGGCTCGTCGCAGATGAGAAGCTCGGGCTGGTTGACCAGGGCGCGGGCGATCGCAACCCGTTGCTGTTCGCCGCCCGAGAGTCTCTTCGGCAGTTCCCCCGCCTTGTCCCTGAGACCGACCGAAGCGAGCGCGGCAAGGCACCTGCGCCTGCGGGCCGAGGCGGAAGCGCCCGTGGCGCGGGGGCGGCGGGCATGCTGGCCGTACCACAATGCCAGCTCGACGTTTTCGAGCGCCGATAGATGACCGATCAGCGAATAGTTCTGGAACACGAAGCCGATGTGCCCGGCCCTCATGAACGAGAGCCGCCTGTCGGACAACGCGCCGACGTCTTGGCCTTTGTACAGGTAACGGCCGCTGAACTGCGTGTTCAGCATCCCGATGATGCTTATCAGGCTGGTCTTGCCGGCTCCCGACTTGCCCACTATCGAGTACGTCATGCCGGCGAACAGTTCCAGGGAGACGTCGTTCACCGTCGTGAGCCTGTCCTTGTTGCCCAGGGTCACGACGGCCGACACTCCCTGCAGGGCCACGAGCGGCTTCGTTGATTCAGACATGCGGTGCCGCCCTACTTGGATTGCGGATCCAGATCGGGAGGAGTGGCCGACACGGCGTCTCCCGCCTTCAGTCCCGAGGTGATTTCGATGCGGGCGCCGTCCGTGGCGCCCAGGCCGACGTCGAGAACCGTGCCGTCGGGACGGCGGACCTGTCCCTTCTGCAGTCTGCCGGCCACGGCGGTGACCGGCAGCGACGCGACGTCGTTGCGTGCCTGTGCCGTCACGACCAGTATCGCCGACTGTCCCGCCCTCACCAAGGAATCGGTGGGAATGAGGCAGGCGTAGGAATCGGAGACCGAAATCGTGGAGGACTGTCCCTCCGCTCCGGAGGATGCGTCCGAGGCCAATGGCACGACGCCCGAGCAGTCCGTCGGGCCGACGCCATCCGTGACCTGGAATTTCCCGGCGAAAGGAGCATTGCCGACGGTCGCCACGAGATTGGATAGATCCCCGGTCAGGCCGAAGCCGTCGAAACGCAGGGTCACGACCGGATAGTTGGCGGGGACGGTCGTTCGCGCAGCGATCACGCTCACGACGGTCGCGCCCACGGGGGAAACCAATTGCCGGTCTTCGACACTTCCCAACACAGTCCCCTGCTCGACCCGCTGGCCGGATTCCACCGACGGGACGAAGACGCCGACTTTGTTCGCCAGCACGGCGAAATCAACGCCAGCGCCGACCTGCGTTTTCAAAGAACGCGTGGGAACGATGTCGCCGGTCTCGACCCGCACCGTTTGCGCGGTCCGATTACTTAACGCACTTGTAGGTTGCCCTCCATACTGCTTGTTCTCAGTCGAAGAGCAACCTACAAGTGCAAGAGGTATCAGCAAGATGAAAATCGCCCGCTGAATACGTCGAATATTCATCTTGACCTCTTCTCGTATGTCAATATGAAGGATAAGCCATCTGTGCCTTAACTCTGAAATGGCTGCTCACAGACAGGTTCCAGCGACGGCTTATGCTCTCCAGCGCCACGACCTTCGCCTGTTTCAACGCCTTTCTGCTTATCACTGTGCTGGACATTAGCCATGATACCAAGGGTGTGCTGTCGGCGGCGCTCATGAGCTCGGCGGTGTCGGCCGGGGTACTGGTCGGATCTGTGATTGCCTCCCTCGTCGTGCAGCGTGTACCAGGCGGCATCGTGGTGGTGGCCTTCTACCTGCTCATGGCCGTGGGATCGCTGGGCGCGACGTTTGCCAGTCAAACTGTTGTGCGTATGGCGTTTCTGGCCATGTCCTTACTTGACTTCCCGGCAGGCAACGCTGTGGTCGGCGGCTTCCAGACGCTGCTGGTTAACAAGGAGAATCTGGGGAAGGTCTCTGCCGGCATGGGCGTCATTGGTATGGCCGTTGGCCCTGTGGTCAGCGCACTGGCCGGGCTCGGTAGTGAACGGCTCGGTTACACGGCGACCTCGTTCATTCTCACTGCTTCGATTGCAGTGCTGGCGTTGCCGGCATTGACGTTAAAGGGATTGATTACGCTGCCCAGACCTGACCAGTGGCAACAGCACATCAAACGTTGTGGCCTGACCACGTTTTGAATTCACGCTTCGTATTCTCACCCATCGGCGCATGAAATCAAACGAGGTGACGACATCTCCTAAGCCTGGAGGATTCGGGAGGTGGCTATCTATGGATATTTCAGGACGTAGCATGGCAGGGCTGCAGATTTGTATCCAAGGCGAATACTGCATCGCAGGGTCAAAGACAGTGTGACATCGAGCCTGAACTTGACCGGTTTGACGGCAATGATTGAGCTCAGCTGTTCATGCTCACAGTTCACATCAGGTATCACTTCAGCATTATCTCGAACGCGTCAATGTGATTGCCGAGCAGGAATGCGATGACGTATCGGTCATGGCGGATAAGGTGGCAGATCAGGCAGCCCAAGCAGGCCGGATTGCCCGTTACCAACTGATCGGAAATACCGAAGGATATTTTCCCTCTGGCTTGGCGCGCATCACGATGTTTTTCCAGTGGGAGGATTCACGCACATTGTACGGTTTGCAGATGATTTATATTGTTCGAGCAAAAGAACTACAGTAGAACAGATGGAGGTGCGCTATGAATTATATGACTTTGAAAGAGGCAAGTGAGAAATGGGGTGTAACGCCTCGACGGGTAAACTACTATTGCGCCGGTGGCCGTATTCCCGGCGCTGTGAAGATGGCCGGCGTCTGGCTGGTTCCCAAAGATGCAGAAAAACCGTTGGATAAACGATGTAAAGCAGATAAATCTATGGGTGGTGATAATACATGAAACGAATCTTCTATGTCGAAGATGATTTGAGCTTGATCAATGGATTATCCTTTGCAATTAAGAAACAGGGATATGAGATTGATATTGCCCGAACAAGTTCAGAAGCGGAAAATCTGTGGATGAATGGGAAATATGATTTAGTTATATTGGATGTATCTCTGCCAGATGGTTCCGGCTGTGATTTATGTAAGAAGATTCGTCAGAATTCAAAGGTGCCGATTATCTTTCTGACCGCAGCAGATGAAGAGACGGATATCATTATGGGCCTTGACATAGGAGGTGACGATTATATTACAAAGCCTTTCAAATTGGCGGTATTTCTGTCAAGGGTCAATGCTCTGCTTCGCAGAAGTGAGAACTTCAATCAGACTGATACAGAATTGAGTTCAAATGGAATAAGAATACAACTACTAGAGCATGAAGTTTACAAAGATGATGTTCTGATCGACTTGACGGCCAGTGAATATAAATTGCTGTGTCTGTTTATGGAAAACCCAAACATTGTCCTGTCGTCGGAGCAAATTTTGAGCAGGCTTTGGGACTGTGAGGAAGACTATATTGACAACAGCACCCTGACGGTATATATCCGAAGATTACGCATAAAAATTGAGGATGATCCCGGCAATCCACAGAAGATCGTCACTGTTCGGCGTTTTGGTTACAAATGGAATAAGACGGAATGAGGTGTGCTATGCAAATACTGGCAAACCGAAAAATCAAACAGCTTTTCATCTGTATCCTGTTGATTGTCGTTGGTTTCTCGTCATTCTCCGTTGCTGCGGTCAGTCTGCAATGGAAGTTTGCAGCACTGTATGTATTGGTGTCTGCAATTTGCATGGGAGCTTTGATCTTTATCTCTTTGTATTTCTATTTTAGAAAGCAGGAGCAGATCATGGAAAACGCCGTGACACAGATACGGAGATATATTTCCGGCAATCACGATGCACGGATCGACTGTAATGACGAGGGCGAATTATATCGGTTGTTCCATGAAGTAAATGCTTTGGTCGCGATCTTAAATGCTCATGCAGAGAATGAGGGAAACGCAAAGATTTTCTTGAAAGACACCATATCGAACATATCCCACCAATTAAAGATGCCTCTTGCGGCTCTGAATATATACAATGGACTTCTGCAAGAAGGAACTGCTAGTTCTCCGGCGATTAAGGAATTTACTGATCTTTCTGAACAAGAACTTGACCGAATAGAAGTCCTTGTCCAAAATCTTCTCACGATTACGAAGTTGGATGCCGGGACGATTGTTCTGAGAAAAAGCGAACACTATGTTGATGATATGATGGCGCAAATCCAAAGGCGATTTGCATTTCAGGCGCAGCAGCGGGAAATAAATTTGAATTTTGCTGGACAAGATACTGTCATGCTGATCTGTGACGCGCATTGGTTTATGGAGGCAATAGGCAACATCATAAAAAATGCTTTGGATCATACGAAAGCAGGAAGTACCATTCAAGTTTCGTGGCGTGAGTTTACATCAATGGTGCAGGTTGTAGTAAAAGATGATGGAAGTGGTATCCACCCGGAAGATCTTCCCCATATCTTCAAGCGGTTTTACCGCAGCCGTTTTTCAAAAGACACACAGGGTGTTGGCTTGGGGCTTCCGCTTGCAGAAGCGATTATTGAAGCCCACAGCGGAACAATAGAAGTAGACAGCGAATTGGGCGTAGGAACGACGTTCACGATCAATTTTCTGATTCCTACAAAATTGTAGGATTAGTGTCATCTTGCAGTAGGATTCGTATGGTACTTTTTCTATGCCAAAATAGAAAGAGGTATTAGAACAATGAACTTATTAGAGGTGCAAAACCTATCAAAAACCTACGGAAACGGCGAGGCCACTGTCCATGCCTTAAAAGGTGCAACCTTTTCTGTTCCGAAAGGTGAATTTGTTGCCATAGTTGGTGAATCTGGTTCCGGCAAGAGCACGTTGCTGAACATGATCGGCGCATTGGATACTCCGACTTCCGGCAAGGTGTTTATTGACGGCAAAGACATTTTCTCTATGGAAGACCGCAACTTGACGGTATTTCGCCGTAGAAATATTGGCTTCATTTTTCAGAGCTTCAACCTGATCCCGGAGCTGACGGTAGAACAGAATATCATTTTCCCGGTGCTGCTGGATTACCAAGAACCCAATAAGAAGTATCTGGAAGAATTGCTGGCGGTACTGAACCTGACCGCACGGAGGAACCATCTTCCCAGCCAACTTTCTGGCGGCCAGCAGCAGCGTGTCGCTATTGGACGCGCCTTGATTACACGTCCCTCTCTGATCTTGGCAGACGAGCCGACCGGCAATCTGGATACGCAGAACACAAGCGAAGTCATTGCGCTGCTGAAAGAAGCATCCAGAAAATATGAGCAGACCATTGTTATGATTACACATAGCAGAAGCATCGCCCAGACCGCAGACCGTGTTTTAAGGGTATCCGATGGTGTACTGACGGATTTCGGGGGTGTCGTGAATGAAAAGCTATCTTAGTCTCATTCCCATCTCCGCTAAAGTCCACCGCCGTCAAAATCGTATGACGCTGCTTTGCATTGTGTTTGCTGTGTTTATGGTAACAGCAGTATTTAGTATGGCAGAAATGGGTTTCCGGATGGAACAGGCCCGATTGGTTGGTAAGCATGGAAGTTTCTCTATTGGCGACTTGCTCGGCAGTTCCATGGGGCAAACCCTTCTTTCTGTCGCGGTTGTTCTGTTCCTGCTGATTTTGATTGCCGGCGTTCTGATGATTTCCAGTAGTATGAACAGCAGCGTTGCACAGAGAATCCAATTTTTCGGAATGATGCGCTGCATTGGTATGAGTAAGCAGCAGATCATCCGCTTTGTCCGCTTGGAGGCATTGAACTGGTGCAAGACAGCTATCCCTATCGGTCTTGTTTCAGGGGTTGTTGCTACATGGGGACTCTGCGCGGTACTGCGTTTTGTAGTCAAAGAAGAATTTTCTGATATTCCCCTCTTTGGCATTAGTATCTTTGGTATTGCTGGCGGTATCTTTGTGGGACTGATTACTGTACTGATTGCCGCAAATGCTCCGGCAAAACATGCTGCGAAGGTATCTCCCATCACGGCGGTGTCTGGAAATGCAGGTCACGAAAAGACAATGCGTCATTCGCCGTATGCAGGCTTCGGAAAGATTGAATTCCTTCTTGGTGTCAGGCATGCAATCTCCGGGAAGAAAAATTTATTCCTGATGACAGGTTCTTTTGCACTTAGCATCATCCTGTTTCTGAGCTTCTCTGTTATGGTCAATTTTGTGGATTGCCTGATTCCTCAGTCGGCTGCCACATCAGATATAGATATTGCAAGTGCTGGCGGTAATACGATCCCTCGCGAACTGCTTACATCCATCCGCGGAATGGATGGAGTGAAGGAAGTTTACGGGCGGCGTAATGTGTCTGATGTTTCTGCCAAACTAAACGACGACGCCAACTTCTCTGGCACGGTCGATCTGATTTCTTATGACGATTTTGATTTACAATGTCTGAAAGAAGACAGTGCTTTGAAAAGGGGAAGTGATCTGTCCAAAGTTTCTGGGGACAGCAATTTTGTTTTGGCAACATCCGATCAGGACAGCACATGGAAAATCGGTGACACTGTTCAGATTGGAGATAAAACCCTTACCATAGCTGGACTGTTAAAGAACGACCCATTCAGTGAGAATGGATTGACAAATGGGAAGCTCACATTGATTACCTCTGATGAGACATTTGTTCGTCTGACAGGAGAGGAAGGTTATTCTCTTGTGCAGATACAGACAACGGGAGATGTTACGGACGAGAATGTTCAGGAAATCCAGAATTCCGTAGATCAAACATATAGCTTCCGAGATAAACGCGACGAACGCACTGCAGGAACTTATATGGCTTTTGTTTTCTGTGTTTATGCATTTCTGGCAATAATTGCACTGGTAACAGTAATGAACATTGTCAATAGTATTTCCATGAGTGTGTCTGCCAGAATGAAGCAGTACGGGGCTATGCGGGCAGTGGGAATGGATGAACGGCAGATGGCAAAAATGATTGCTTGTGAAGCATTCACTTATGCTGTTCTGGGGTGTGTTGTTGGTTGTGCTATTGGCTTGCCTCTTAGCAAATCGCTGTATGATTTTCTTATTGCAGAGCATTTTCCATCTGCTGTATGGCAGTTCCCAACTACCTCTTTGGGCGTTATTCTTCTGTTTGTCTCGATTGCGGCAATCGCAGCTGTATATACTCCGGCAAAGCGAATTCGCAATATGTCGATTACTGCAACCATCAATGAATTATAGTTTCATATTTTGATCTGCCGGACGACGGCAAAAGAAAAAGCCGTCGTACAGCAGCACTCTGAAACGCTTGTTTACCCTGCGGCGGCTTTTTAGAGCCGCCGCTTCTTTTTGCCCGAAGGTTCACGACGACCCTACCCCTTGCAAATTGGCATGGCAGCAATAGGAGGATGCCGCCATGCCAGTTTTATTTTTTTTTGTAGTCCGCATAGCCTGCACCAGTTAAAAAAGCATAGCTCCGCCTCCGGGTTATTCCGGTTATGTATGCGGAATTTGTTGGAACCTTAACTATTATGTCATTTCATGCGTCCGAGTGGCCTTGTGCCGCCCGGGCGCTTCTGCGTTCTTATGGGGTAGCTTCGGGTCATGTTGTCCCGAAGTCATTCCCCCGGTGCCGCTCCCCGCCGCCTTCGTTTCGGTCGCTCGTCAACCACCAACCGAAACGGAGGTCAATATGGCTATTATCAATCTGTGGGACTTTTATCCGTTTTATACGTCGGATTGCTTTATGGAAGTATCGGACGAAGTTGCTGAAATGTTCAAAGAATTTGACCGCAAGGAGGCTGACTACCGGCTGCGTACATACCGCCATAAAGCCTACTATTCACTTGATCGGGATGATGGGCTGGAGCATGAGGCTGTGCATAAACCAGCTCGTATTTCGTTAACTCTGATAAAATACGAGTGTATGGTATACATTGAGCCGTTCTACGGTGGTTACTATGTCTGGCGGTTGACAGCGAAGTCGAAGCAAGCGGTGTGCTACGTATTCATAGACCAAAAAGTGGGATGTGCTTCGCGGTTAGATGGCGAGACAATACCGTCGGCATATCGTCGGCTGGTGCCGAGTAATCGTGGAGATGTATATGTATATAGTTGGCATCTCAACTGTACAATGTGGGATGTCGTCAACTAACTATTGTAGGGGGAGCGAGTGGTTGTCCTCGTAGACATTGGGTGGCAGGCTGAAGAAGGTACATGTTGATATCGACGGGTGGCGTGTTCTTTGGGAAGCGAGTGCTCGTATGCGATCGTAGATGGTCTTGTTTCATGTGCTCTTGGGGCGGACGAGTGGAGTACGCGGCGTGTTCGTCGATGTACGCGGCCATCAGGGCCGTGTCGGGTCGGGCCTCGCCGCGAAGGAAGCCGACGCCGTCGTCAGTATCTCGTTCGCCCGACGAATACGACGCCCTTGACTCCCGACGGCAGCCTCACGGCCTTTGCCCTGAACTCGGTCGTGTATCCCGTGCCCCTTGCCATGGTTCCATCATCCCTCATCAAGTTAGAGGAAATACGGAACAAAAATCAGTTCATATCACCGTAAAAGAAGCTCCAAAAAAGTTCGTGATTTATTGAGTGATCTTTTCGTAATTGGTTACAACCAATGTTGCGTGTAGGTCAGAAGCCCGATGAATGCTCCGAGTCCGAGACCTAGCAAAAGCCATACATTGCTATTCCATATAGAGCGATTCTCGTTTCTGTGTTGGCGCGGTACTAAGTTGTCATTTTTTTCAACACTGATTCCTCCTTGCTGTCAGTATGTTGTTTCTTTGAAGGTTGACGGGTAGCAGGCTGCGGACGTTTTCTTGGAGACTGGAGGAAAGGATTATCGTATGTCCGGTCCCGAGGAACGAGAGCGTGCGGTGGACTTATACTACATTTCAGACGTTTGATTGCATTATATAGCACGGTCGCCGGCTGATGCAAGTTCTTGTTTCCCTGACGTTGAATGCCTGCGTTTCATGCCCAACGAAGTATATCCTAGAATTGCGAACACCGCATTTGGATCTTCACCCTGTCTCTAAGAGTGGCAGAGGACACTTGACACCCGTTGCTGTAATACAGCTGACGTCAACTTCATCGAGAGACCTACGACTATGATCCGTGCCAAAACATCTATGTACAAACCACCGTCAATACGTCTGAGAGGTGCAGCCAAAGCGCCGCTCATAAGCATGGGATATCGACACCCCCAAGGCGTGCAGAAGCCCCATGCTTCTGATTCTCAAGTAAGAGCGTCAGCAGGAACGACAAATCGGTTATCCTAACCTCGCCGACATTCGTCGGTTCAGAATCATGTTCATGTGCAGATACGGTGAGACGAAACTCAGTCATCGTGCATGGTTCGTAATGCAACAAGCCACAATATCATTATCAGGATGAATGACAATACATAGCAGAGAAAAGCTATGATTCCGCAGTATTGGAGAGGAACAATGAATGACAGAACAATGCAGATAATACCGGAAAAGAGTGCAGAAAACCCTGCTGATTGTGAAACGAACGATTCCACTTTTGCTTGAGACCGCAGTTTGGGGAAGTGCAGGCCAAACCAGCTAGGTATTGATAGAAGGGGCGCGATATTGCCAAAGATGATTAATATGACTCCGGCTCCGGAGGAAATAATTCGATTCATGCTGACTGGATTTGCATGAACTGTTCCGAAAAAAATTATTAATAACACATCGACAATGATTTCCATAAGGATAAAAGACAAATATGCGGAGAATACTCCTTTGCTCCACCCTTTTTTACTGACATGTACAGTTTTTTTATTGTTACTAAGGAAGCTAAGTCGAAGTGCTGTCACAATAGATATAAATAGAACAGCTATTATGACAGCGACAATTATCAGCTCCCACTTAGACCCCCACCGGTCTATCTTCCCGTCAAAACCAATATGAACAGGAACAACTGCGGGTATCGACGACCAAGATATGGCGAGAGTCACTAGGGGTACGAGTGCTAGCAAGTATGATATTGTGGATATAATTGATGTTAATACGTTTTTTTTCATCTATTCTTTCTTTTCACTAAAATCGTGAGACTGAGTCCCGTCATTTTTGGACAGATTCACGAAATAAACAATTAGTTCGTCAATTGCAGTGAGGTTAAGCCGATAAATCAATCGATTCCCCTGACGCATTCGGCAAATCAAACCAGAATCATATAAATAACTCAGATGGTATGATACTGCGGAAGGCTTCATTTGCAGCATCGAAGAAATCTCACCGGCTGACATACTTCGTTCCCTAAGCAACTCAAGGATTTCGCGTCGGGTCGGGTCGCTTAGAGCAGACAATATTTCGCTGATGATGGGAGGCTCTCCTCTCCGAATAACGGTCTTTCGTATTTAAGGTATAACCCAAGGTGCTTGGTAATTAATGTCTGAGGATCGCGTCTGGGTTGTCCCGACTTGGCAGATGAAGTCTTCGACTCCCCTTGACAGAAGATACGAATGTGGATCCTCAGAGAAGGCCCTACGCTCATTTTCTGAGGATTCCGCAGCAAGGAGGGCATTGCGGAGCTTGGTCATGTTCACGTCCCGGCTTGCACAGGCTTCTTCGTCGACGCTCATCATTCCATTTCTTCCCTCAATGGATCTTTAGGATCCATCGAATCGTCTGGTTATATTTCAGTTAAATTTGAAATACGACTGTATCGTACCACAGGTGTGATGTCTTGGGGCATAGTTGACGGGTCTCCTGAGGCATGCTTCACATCTGTCGTGGGGCATCGTTGACATCGTTCGCCGGCTTGCGGTATCGGTGTTCGCGGGTGGCGTCGAGCGTCTGGCCGGCGAGGATCTCGCCGGTCTTTGGGTCGGCGGCGACGGCCTTGTCGCGCGGGTGCTCGCCGCGTTGCGCTCAGGACGTGGTCTGATTGTCGCCGGCCGTGCCGGACCGCCGCCGTGCATCCATGACGCCGCAACGGCCGCCAACCCCATCGTCGTCAACCATGCCCCGGAACACCTGTCAGCCATGCCCAGGACATGCGTCAACCATCCACTCGAACTAGACACTCATTCAAGAAAAGAACATCATTCAATTCGGTATCCGGGGGCAAGTACGTGCTGATAGTGTTCGATATCTCTACTCGGCTGAGCGCGCAACTGTATCTATGCAGGAATTGATTGACAATGATTTCGATATTCATTCCTATATAATCGTGGACAATATTCCAGGATGATTTGAGTTCTTCAAAACGTCGCAGCAAGCTCGCCATGCCTATGCTCACGGCAAGAGTGTTCAGCATCTTGGAGTAAGAGTCCATCGCTCCCATCGGTTCCCCTTTTCATGTTTTCTTTTGGCCTCGTTTCGAGTTAAGACAGGTGCTGCATACCATCAAAGTCGTTCGGTGCTTGTATGCATGCCTCCGCTGTGACTTTGCGCGGTGCGGAGTAATGCGGAGTAATGCGGAGTAATGCGGAGTAATGCGGAGCTACTTGGATGTGTAGTGCTGTTGCGGATCCCTCCGGCTGGTGCCATGCCACGTAAGCAGGCCTCGTTCGGCCAAGGCGGCGAGTGTCTTGGATGCGGTCCTCAGCCCAATGCCGGCCTCCTGAGCCAAAATCCGCGTGCTTACCTTGCCGTCACGCGCAGCGATGTCCAGCGCCGTGCGCTCCACCGGGGTAAGCTCCTGGCCATTCACCACAAGGCCGCGATCATCCGTTTTGTTCCTGGCCATATTCGGAACCTCGTCGGCTGCGGCCACGTAGGGCACGCGCCGGGCGATGTCGTTACGCAACACGAGCTTGACGACCATGCCGTTGGGCTCGCTGAACTCCGGCGCCGGCAGACCCAGTTCGTCCATTTCCTCGTACATGCGGTGCACGCCCTCGTTGAGCTCGCGCACCATCTCGAACGAGGTGAGCACATGGCAGATCTTCGGATTGCGTGCGAACCGGGTGGTGCGCATGTTCTCCAAAGTCACCCTATTGGGCAGCGTACCCGGACTGGTAATCTCCAATCGGTCGTCGAAGATCATCACACGCGTATAGTCACCCTGCAACGAGTAATCGCGGTGCGCCACCGCATTGACCAATCCCTCGAACCACGCGAAACGCGGATATTCGGGCACCGTTTTGAACCTCACGTTGTCATCAAGCACCTGGAAGTCGCGCAGCAGCGCTTCGATCAGCGCTCCGGCTTTCTCGACCACGCTGACCAATGGGCCGGAGAACTCCACGTCTTTGGTGATGTTCAGATTGCGCCCGGTGCGCAGCTCGGTGCCATCCACGCGCAGCACACGTACCCACGCCGAAGGCAGGAACCGCATCGGATCGGCGGCGAACAGAATCACACCGGCGTCCGTCAACCGGCCATCGCGCAGGAAATCACGGGCTACAAGTAAACGTTCGTCGTCCATGTGCTCCGCGCCGATGACCCGCTTATACCGCGCCAGAAACTCACGGTCCACATCGTCGATGCCCGCGCCGCCGCGAGCCAGCTCGTCCTCGAACCACAGCTGGCCCTTGTCGTACTCCAAGGCGCGCACCTGCTCGCGATCCAAGCGCACGCTATTGTCCGCCTCACGCAGGTACACGTCGCCACCAAGACGCTTCTCAACCACATGGTTCGATGATGGCGCTATGTCCAGCACCAACACCACATCATCCTCGCCGGCATCGTTGACACAGGGGGCTCTTCTCGCCTGCACCACCGGAGCGGGCGCGCACAGTGTGATCGGCAGTTGCTCGAAGGATTCGATCGGCTTGGCATTCTCGCGTCTGAATCCCGTGATCGTGCCATCGTCCTCGATGCCGATGACCAGCTGGCCGCCCGAGGCGTTGGCGAATGCAATGACATGCCGAACCGCATCCTCCGGCTTGATTCTGGCGCTCTTGCGGTCGAAATACTGCCCTTCCGGCATATGAGAGAATTGGGTGACCTCATCCAGTTGAACCATCATGCTGTCTCCTCTTGCTCCGTTGATTTCTGAGACCAGCCTACAGGCAAGCAAACCTGATGAAGCACGCTAAAGAAGTTACCAATTCTGATAGTAAGTGACGGCTGTGCGAATTAAGCGTACGTCAGCAGTTGCTCCTTAAATAAAGAAACGTTGGAATACCAATGATTTGTCCGATGACGTTCCTTAAACGAACCTGCAACCTAAATGGCCTTTCGCTGTTTGGTGTGGGTGAAGCGGGTTAGGCGGTGACGACGGTCGGGTAGTTTTGGTGGCCTGGATACCACGATGCTGGCCTATAGGAACTTTTGTGGTGCTTATGATCGAGGTCTGGCCTTGTACGAGTGGGCGTGTCGGCATGTCTTTTCCCCGCGTGGAAAATGATGCGCTCCCGGTGGGGGCTGGATGGTGTGAGAACGCCATCCAACAAAGCGAAGAAACGCCCGGTATGCGGGCGTGCGATGAAGAAGAACGGACGGACCGGCAAGGGCGCGCAACGGTGGAGATGCCGGGCCCATCTCAGGCGCTCCGGCGGCGACGGCGCGACGAGCGCGCGGGATGAAGCAACACCGCCAGCAAGTGTGCGCGAGCAATCCGCACACGCAGCGACGGGATTGGTTTCACGGCTCCCGCCGCACGCGGGACGGAAGCGATGGTAGGATTGGTCATTGCGATAACTCTCTTTCAATGGAGGGCGAATCCCGGGACTCTTGTCACTTGAATCGCCCGGAATCCCGCCCAAGGTTGTCGATCAGCCCCGCACCAAGCGCCAACACGGTGCGGAGCGCTTTCGTTTTCCATGTTTTTCCCGGCCCGGTTCGACCAGACCGAACCGGGGAGGCGGTCGTATTGCGCAACCAAGCGCGCCGCCCATAGCATGGTGCGCACAAGCCACCAAGGGCACGCGAGCGAAAGGAACGGACATGACCGGCAACACCACGGCAAGGACACAGGCCGTCGAACTGGGAGAGCACCTGCGTGAGGTCGCCGCATGGAACGTGCGCCTGCACCTGGCCAAGGAAGAACTCGAACAGCAGGCCCTGTGCGAGGCGGCCGGCGTGACCAAGGCCACCATTACCGAGGAGAAGGAGACCGTGACGGCGAGCAAGAGGGAGGCCGTCGATTTGACCAGTCGATTATTACGCATTGCGATTCTTCTTCTTGGATAGGGAAATTTTTATGGAATATATGATTTCCATGAGTATGAGAATTCCCAACAGGATGGAAACCAAAGGGATATATGAGATATAGAAATCTCTCATATCCATATCTGCTTTTGCTGAATAAGCGACATCGCAATATGTCAGCATTACAAAAACGGCAGAGACGATCGAGATAAGTATCGGCAGGACGAAGAAGCGTGCAGGAATCCACTGAAATCGGTGCCGATCAAGATAATGCAGATAATAGATATTGCATCCAATCATCGAACAATAAAGAAGAAGCGTCCACATCGGAGCCAACTCAATGGTGTTTGATATAGCCATTTCTCTCCTTTGAGTCCGTCTTCCTACACGATTAAGGCATATCGGGGTCAGGCAAATAATTTTCTCAATATGCAGTCAGTCTGTGAATAGCTTCAGGGTCAGCCCCAGAAGATGATTCTCAGACTTAAGGCCACGATATAAAGTATCGAATCCTATGCAGTCGAACTCAAGATACCCTGGACGGTTTGTCATCTCAAGATGACAAAAACAAGCAACGGCTCTTTCAGCATATTCACTTACACTGTTCCTTGGTTTCAATCTCCCCACAAGGCGCACGCGGGGTGCGCCTTTTCGCGATCGAGGGAGATCAATATGCCGAAAATCAGGCATTCCCATGGAAACCATCCGCAGAAGCCTCCGCGAAGCAAGTGGGGAACCGTGCTGGCCCGTTATGACAGAACCGGCATGCTAATCGCATGGCAGGTTCGATATCCGAATCCATTAGAACCCGGCAAACGCGTCCAACGCCAGTTCAAGCCGGATCAGGAGCTCGAAGCCCGTAGATGGCTGGAAGCCGAAAAGTATCTTGTCAGCCTCCATCGTAACGGCATCGCCGAATGGGTTCATCCAACGGAACGAAGCCGACGAAAAGCCGTCGAGGAAAAGAGCCGGACACAACGCAATATGTTGTTCCGTGACTATGTGATGCGATGGGCCGAGGAATACCGGCTGCCCGACGGCAATGGTATCGCCGGTGGCACGCGTCGCAATCTTTACCTGGACATTGGCCATTTTTTGCCAAGTCTTGGGGACCTGCCGCTTAACGAGATCACTCCGTCCATTGTCAAGGCTTGGTATGATGCGCCTCACCCGGAAGGACGGTGGGCGTTCCGACGCTCATGCATGCGGCTGAAGGCGGTACTGGAATCAGCCACCCGAGGCGGATTGGACGGTTCGGAGCCATTGCTGTCCTTCAATCCCTTCATATTCCATATTCCGCCAGCGCCACAGCCCGCCCGCATCAATGTACCGCCGGTGACTCCTTCCGAATTAATCCTGCTGGCTGACGCCATGCCCGATTACACCAGACTGTCCGTATTCCTCTCGACTTTAGTGGGTGGTCTGCGATGTGGTGAACTCTGTGGGCTTCAGGTGCAAGACATCGATCTGAACAGGCAGATACTTCACGTCCGGCACTCCGTGAATCGCGGTGACGCTGACAGAGGGGATCTCCAATTCGGTAAGACGAAAACGGAATCCAGTATCAGGAACGTACACATCCCGGATACGCTGATTCCTCTTATTCGACAGCACCTTTCTGATTACTGCGATCTGACCCGACCGGATTCGCCGGTGTTCGTGCCCAAACGTGCAAGAATCATGTCCCAGACAACGCTGGACGGCCAGTTCGCCAAGGCCCGGCTGAAAGCAGGACGCCCTGATCTGACATTCCAGGCATTACGAGCCAGCCATGCAACATTACTCATGATTCAGGGTGGAACGTTGCGGGAAGTCATGAATCAATTGGGACACGTCAGTGAGAAGGTGGCTATCCGGTACTACCAGCTCACCGTCGCCTCACATCAGAGCCAAGTGGTTGACAAGCTCGCTGAATCATTTATAAGCGATATGGCTAGTACTCGAAGTCGTGAATCCTAGACCGCATTGATGCACTGTCGCGATGCGTGATACATCTTCGTATAGGAAATGCCGTGAGGGATCTGAATTGGTCCTTCACGGCATATCGGTATCTGACAGATCGAAGTCTCACAATCGCAGCATCAGATGGATTGGAAGCGCAGGTAGTCCGTTAACTCCCGCACCGTATCTTGCAGCCGACGGAGTCCGGAGCCTTGGCTGACCGTACTCCATTGCGCCGCATACGCCTCCATCCAGATTTCCAGCGCTTCGGCAAGACACGCCGTATCGTCATGCTGAGATGCGGCACTCAACTGCAAGGAGTCGACGACTCCGGCATCGGAGCAAGTCGGAGACCGACCTGATTCAGAAGTCGCTGTCCCTCGATGGCTATGCGGAGTACCGCGGCGTTCGCTGTGGCCTGTAGTCCTGTGGCGGCGACGATCGTGGCGATTCGTCGGGCGCAGACCCGAAGAAGATGGCCTGAGGTCTCGTCGAGCGTGATGTGGTGCTTTAGATAGCGGAGCAGAATCAGTCGGGATTCCGCAAGTGACGGTATCTGGCTTTCGTCCTGGAGGGTGCGGCTCGCATCGTCCGGCCGTTCGTTTTCCGGTAGCAGTCCCGGAATGGTTTGCAGGATCTCGGTGCTGACTCCGCCTTGTCCGTCATCAAGCTCCAACCAGGTGATCAGATGGTTCCATTGGAAGCAGGCCGAATGACTTGCGTGAGTGGGGATATCAAGCAGCTCTCCGCTGGCGTCGTGGTATTCGAGTCGGGAGATGCGGTGGAGCATCTCGGTTTCATCCGGGATGTGTTCGGGGTTCCATGTCTCCTGCGTGCCGATGATTATGCCGGGAATGGCCATGTGCAGGTCGTTGACGTGGTCAAGGTCGCCCCAGTCGGTGACCAGCATGCCTTGCGCATGGTATGCGCGCCGTAGCGGGCCATGTGGGTGATGTTGTTCCTGACGTCATCGATGCGCGGCAGGAGTGCGTTTCCAGCATCATACGGTCGGATAGATGATCTGCTTGGCCCGGCAACGGGCAGATTTTCCCGTCGTCAACCCGCGGGCCGAAATGCCAGTCGAGCAGAGTAACGGTTTCGGGAAGCCTGTCGAGAATATCCGGTTTTTTTTTGGGGGGGGGCGTCCCGCATCATCGGCTGTTTACCCGAGCTTTCGAGGTGGCGGCACAGGCAGGTGACGTAGCCGGCGTACATGGTGACGCCGATGCGGTCGATGAATCCGAACGGCTCGTTGGCGGTTATTTATTACAGGTATATGATATATATACTAAATACGTTTAATCCACCTAATTTCATCGTTTTCGTGATTTGAAGCCTTGAAAACGGAATGGGATGCCCCTATTCTTAGCAATAAATCGACGCTTGCTCCAGTTTTTCTCAATTTGTCAATATATTCTCGAATTTGATAGTTGTTAACATTAACATCAAACTCATTTAAGGCAACAAGGGCGGGGGGATAATGTTTACCCTTAATATTTTCTAAGGGAGATAAATGTCGTAAAATCTGCACATCACGTTTGTTATCCGGATTCCCAAATTCCAACATATCCATTCTCCAACGTGGGTTTTTTACATCTTTGATAGCCGTCAGTGGCGAGATGAACGGAGCAGATATATAAATACCAGCAAAGCTCAATGGATTCTCATTTAGAGCGGAGGCGACAACAAATCCGCCCGCGCTTGCTCCCATCCCAATAACTTTGCATTTTGTTCTATGTACTAATCGGTTAATTCCATTTGCAACGTCTAAATAATCATGAATCGAATTAATTTTATTGATTCCCATACCAGCTTGATGCCATTTCTCTCCCTTCTCCCCTCCGCCTCTGACATGAGCATAAGCAAAATATATTCCATTATCAATTAAGGATTGAATCAGAGGGCTATAGTTGTAATTAAACTTGATTCCATATGATCCATAAACAGCTAGAACTATCTTGTTTTGTGGATTTCTAATTGGTGAAATGATTGTTACAGGTATCTCTGTCTCTCCATCTCTACTTAGGATGTTATATTGTTGAGTTACATGATTTAAGTTGCCTGATGATGAGTAGTCTATAGATGATTCTTCTTTTGAGAAATTGAGATAATGTATTGAGGGTCTGCAAGCCGGACATTCTATGCTGTAAGGAACGGATTGTTTGTTGACTTCAATCGGTCGGACAAACTTTAATAAACTCATATGCTTTTTCATTTGTATGGTGATATTTTTCCATTCCTGATTATGGTTAAAAACTAATGCTTTAATATCCAGAAATCGTATCTGTATTTTTTGATCAAATTTAACCTGAAGTACAATTTTGTTTTCAAGCAAAAAAAGATCCTCGATTTCATCGACCTTAATTTGCTTTCGTAGCCAAGTATCAGTCTTTTTAATATTATCTTCCCCGTTTATAATTATCAAAAACCAATTATTGAATTTGTCAACAAAGTATCCAAAGAAAAACTCACGAGATTCAATTGTTTTATGCATGATTTTATGGACTGATCCTATTCCATTGCATGCATCAATAACTTTTTCAGCTGCGTTGTTTGATGCGAGTCTTATGATTGTAACCTGAGAACCATGATATACAAGTAAATATTTTCTGTCGTCCGTCGCGTGAACAGTAGGCCAAGCCGTGCTGTCAAATGAGGCAACACAACGGTTTTCTTTAATCGAAGTAAGTGACTGTTTGCGTATTTCCGAAATCGCCCCAGATGATTCATCTGTTTTTGCATAGTATATGCATGAATTATCAGATGAAATTATACTTCCCTTTCCTATGTAATTGAGTTTAATGAAATCAATACCTGTTCGCATATTTATGACCCTCAGATTTGAGTAGGGATATTTTCGATCTTGCACTATTATTGCCGCATATTTTGATTTGTTATCTATTTCAATTGACTGCAGAGACTTATAATCACTCTTATTGATTTTAAAGCATTTAGTCCATTTAAACGCTATGTTGGAATCACGGGAAGGAAAAATATCGCTTTCGGACGCTTTCTTTCCTGAACGACAACACCAGACATCATTTCCGTCATTTAACCAAAAGTATAAATATCCCTTGATTCGTCCTATTGCTTTAAACATTTCAAGCGCTCCTATTGGTGTAAATGAGGGGGTGACCCTAACGAGTCACCCCCTCATTTTTAACCTTTATGAATCAGCAGAAGAAACCGCTGGTGCTGCTCGGGCGACCGAAGCAGAACGAGTAGCTGTAGCCACTGTCATGCACCGCGTCGTCATTCACTTCCTCGATCGACTGCATGTCGATGATTTTATTCATTGTTGTTCCTTTCTACTATTTTGTTCCGCGGACCTTCCGCAGAACAAATCTTTTGCATTTGGGAGCGGGAATAAATCCCAAAGATTATGGGTAAGGACATTTAATGCTGTTAGTATCCCTGCTGATCCGGTTGAATAATCGCTTGAGAGGCGCAAGTATGAATCTCCCGGGAATTGTAGCGTATTTTCCCAAGACAAACTATAGTCGTTTAATTCATCTAAAAGTCTATTATTTGTTTGTGTTGTTTGCGGTGACCATGTTGAGGCAAAATGGTTTGCAACTAATATCCCAGCAATCCCATTGTTTAGTCCGGAAAAAGCATATTGAGATGATGAACATGCCGCAATGAGTGAGTCCCATTCTTTATGGAAAAGAGAATCATCATGTAGTGCAATTCGTGCAATGGAAATTGCCACTATTAGGCCGGCAGAACCATCTGCAAGGTAAGGAAGAGACCTATTGTGCTTATCCTTAATTCCTCGCATTCCATTTGGCTCAATAACGGTATTGTCTAAATCTCTGCATATGCAATTAAGCGCACGCCGAATATAAGCTGGGTTATGTTCGATGTCAATACGACTTAGAGCTAACCAAAACAGTGCGATACCACTCCATCCATGCAGGAGGCCACCTTGTTTTATGCTTGCGATTTGATTGGATTCCATCCATTGCGCTATACGATGTCCAAGTGCAATAGCCTCATGGAAATACCTCTTATCGTCTGTAGCCATTCCGTATGATATCAGGGCTAATCCTTGACCGGCTAGTCCGCCATTAAGGTCAAGATTTCGTGTCTCTTTCCAATGTTCATATGTGCTAAATAATAGTTCGTGAGCAGTTTCTAATTCTCCCAACTCAAAAGCGACTAATCCTATGCCGGATAGCCCTGTATATAATCCAAAGTCCGATTGATTGCTTTGCGCGAAACCGTGGATCATGTCTTTCATCCATTGGACGTCATCCGAATTGATAATTGAGTTGGCCCTATGCAGGCTCATTAGGATTCCCGCCGCGCCGGAGCTTACGTTACTTGCACCCCAAATGGAGCCCCGTGTTACATCACCAGGATATAGTTTTCCTGGCAATTTATGACGGGTATGAAAAATGCCATTAATAATTTCAGTTTTAACTAATGACAAGGAATCAGGGTGTGATAACAGATTAAAGGAAAAACGTGGTGTAAACTGTGTAAGATGTGCATCTGGAGTTAATGGAACATCTGAAACTCCAGATGCACATGGGCAACGTGATTCAACATCCTTTAACAGATTTATATATTCCATGCCAAATTTTTTCGAAATATTATTCTTAACTCTGATCCAATGATCTGGGCTAAGCATGCAAATCGAGGTATTTGCATAGCATAGACATGCGAGTACCCTTGAAACAGCAAACCAATCTGCTTCTTGAGCGGAGCAACCCAATGGGGGATGGAATCCCATAGCATTATGTGCTGATATTTCCTTGGAGTCCAAGGTGCGTCCATCCTCAAAATCTATAAAGTGTATAGACATTGTTTTAGGATTAATCATTATGTTTCCTAAATGAATATCCCCGTGAACATAGCCTGTGCGATGAATAATTTTTACAGCATTGATAATCGATGTTGCGATTGTATTGATATCGCTTCTATATTGCATCAACTGATTAGTATGGCCATTTTCACATTGATAAGGATAGTTTTCCGATACCCAATGGTTCAGTGTGATTTCATCAAGCCATTCCATTTCAATGTAGCTATGTTCCCAGGCGTTAAACTTTCGATATGGTTTTGGTGCAATGCCGGTATCTTTAAGAAGATTGAGCATTCTCCATTCGATGGATAGTCTCTCAACAGCATCGCGTTGGCGTGCGTCTAGACCGGCATATGGTCTCGCTTCCTTTAAAAGGGCAATCTCATTCTTTTTATTGGTTGCACGATATACCCCACCGGAATTCGAGAAATGTACAGCTTTAATCTCATAGTTATCTAAATCGGTGGGAATATTTTTCATATATTCATTCAGAGATATTTCTACACACTTTGGCTTGTCGATTCCCTCTGCTGGATGTATAAAATGTGGAAGCCTCTTATCGGCGACCAGTATTCCAGATTGGTCTGGGATCATAGAAATATAATCGTTATTTTCATCCTCGCGACGCAGGTCAATGAATCCTCCGTATCGAAAGAAGATTGGACTTTGCTTGTATCTAATGTCACTTAGAATATAAGGGCCTTTTTCATCTTTGATGAGGGGATATAAATCACCGACTATTTTTTCAAGTTCATCATTTGTTGATGGATATATGGTGATGAATTTCCCACTACCTGAACGATTTGCTGCCTTCCCGTTGCAGTTGAGAAAATCTCTATGTGAACTTTGAAATTTGAATGTTGTGTTATATTTACAGCAAATTTGTATTACTTTTTCAAGAATCTTTTCCGCGTTCTCTTTTGTTGCGCTTAAATGAATCTTCCATCCGTTGACTCGCATTTTTCCATTCGGAGAGCTTACATACGTCCACGGTTCTCTTCTTGTTACATACCAAGTATCGGGAATAAGAGATTCCGCAATCCAATGGTCACGCTTCATGGATGGAAGCATAGAAGCGTGATCCACAAAAAATGGAGATTGTTTCGTAATTGATTCGAGGTAATCTTCTTCACCAATCATATATTTCCTTTTCTCTTAATGCGTTAATAATATTCACTGTTGTATCCTTACTTATTGATTTCAATGTGTTTGGAGCGGATTGTCAGCTGAAGATGACACATATCTTCGTGTTCTTGCCAATGACATTGCTTACTGTGGCGCATGGGCCTTGAGCCAGCTGACGGCGATTTGCGTTCGGTCGTGTAGTTGCATCGTGGCGAGGATTCGACTGATGGTTCGTCGTATCGTCGCGGATTCCAGTACCAGTTTGCGGGCGATTTCCTCGTTGGTCATACCTTCCGCGATCAGGGAGCATATCTCGCGTTGGCGCGGCGGCAGAGCGGCGAACGAATCCCGTAGCTTCTGTTGTTCGCGGCCCGCTGCTGGTCTGGGCATGCCGTGCTCGAGAATCTGCCGGGTGATGCGTGGCGTGACCACGGCGTCTCCTTCCGCCACCGCGTGGATCGCGTCCTTGACGGCTGCGGCACTGGCGTCTTTGAGCAGGAATCCGCTGGCTCCCGCGTCCAGCCCGCCGTATGCGTAGTCGTCCTCGTCGTATGTGGTGAGGATCAGCACGTGAATGGCAGGCCATCGGCGGGTGATTTCCCGGGTCGCGGTGATGCCGTCCATCACGGGCATGCGCACGTCCATGAGCACCACGTCCGGCAGTGGGCCTCCTTCCGATTCCAGTCGTTCGATCTCCGCGATGGCTTGCCGGCCATCGCCCGCCTGGGAGACGATCGTGATGCCGCTCACCTTGCCAAGCATGAGCTTGTAACCAAGCCTCGCGTATTGCAGGTCATCGACCAGCATGATGTTCGTCATCCACGTCACCCCTTTCCCTTGTCGGACGTACGTACGTCAGCATCGCGGTCACCCGCCAGACACCGGTTTCCGCCCCGTCCGGCCCGTAGCGGAGGGATCCTCCGGCTCGGGCGATGGCGTCCGCGATCCGCGCCAGACCGGTGCCTCCGGCATCATCGGATGACTTGGGAAGGTTCGTCGATCCGTCGTTGGTGATGGTCGCGATCATGCTCCCATCCGTTGCGTGATCCCATGAGACATTCAGGTGCGCGAGACCGGGCGCATGGCGCACCGCGTTGGTGACGGCCTCGCGGGTCACCCGGAAGCACAGGTCCGCCTGCTCCGGGTTATCACTGCGTCGGCCGGTCTCGGTGAATGTGACGATCACGCCGGAGACCCGCAGGTGCGCGAGCACCGGCCGGATGTCATCCCATGCGTAATGCTTCTCCGATTCTCCAATCGCGGAGTGATTCATCTCGTATGGTCGAGTGCCGCTGGTGGCCGTCGGGGTGTCGGACAGGTCCGCGTCGGTGGCGGTCAGGGCCCGTAAGGCGTGCCGGGTGTCCTGCAGACCGCTTTTGGCGATGTCGCGGATCGCGTCGATGGCCTGCATGATCTCCGGTTCCATGTCCAGGCCGTCCAGCTGTTCGGCCAGTCCTTGGGCCAGAGTGATGATGGTGGTCAGGTCATGGCCGACGCTGTCGTGCATCTCGCCGACGATGCCACTGCGTTGTACGACCGCATCCCGTTGCCGGGCGAGCAAGTCCGCGCGCAGACGCTCGTCGCGTTCGCGTTGGAGCGCCAGGGAGGATAGGCGCCGGTTGCGGACCGCATAACCCAGCACGCCGATGACCACTATCGGAAGCATGGCGGGCAGTATGTCAAGCCAGATCGACCATCCGGCCTGCCGCCAGCCGTCTCCGGCGAACGCCTGACTGCCCAGCACCATGCAGGAGGCAAGTCCGAAGCACAGGATCCGCAAATCACTGGAGACGGTCATGATCAACGCCCAATAGGCAATCATCGGCATGATCGGAGCCCATTCACCCACGCCGGCGAGATCCAGCAGCAACGCCAGAGCAAGCTCTCCGCCCATCACCCATTCGGGTCTCACGTACCGCCATGCCAGCGCGACGCCGCCGGCAAAAACGGCGGCCAGCATCAGCATAAACACGCTTGGCGTGTGCGTGGCCCAATACGAGTGATACGACGGGACGGCATCGCGCCTGGTGACCCATAGCATGCGCAGCATGAACAGCGTGGCCACGACCGGCAATCCATAGACCGGCAGGCCGCCCGGTTTCCTCAATCCCAGCGGAGCATCGCCCGTATCCCATATCCTCGACTCACAATCAGACATACTCGCATGCATATCCGCTTGGTGCTTATTCTCCTGCCGCACGAGCGATGACGACCGTCGGCGATGTGCGAATGCCACGTTGCGCGGTGAGCCACGAACCAAGCATCGCCATGGCGGCAAGCAAGAGCACGACCACGAGCCACAGGAGCCACGGCATGCCGAATACCAGCACGTCAAACGACAACCAGATGCCGATGGAGAACGAGACGGATACGAGCAGACTGGGAACGAACGCGATCAGGGACGAGGTGACGACAATCATAAGCCCATCCAAGGCGGCGATGGCGTTGAGCTGGCCTTGGGTTCCACCGCTGACGGCTACTAGCGCGAGGTCAAGCTCCCGTCCACGCTGGGCGATCAGATAGCCCGAGCACACCGCCGCCAGCACCAGGACCAGCGATGTGCCGATCAATGCCAGGATACGGGCGAAACCGGGCACCTCCACCGTCGGCGTCCCCGCGGGAAGCAGCCGCGTCCACGCGGTGATGGTCGAGGTGAGCGACTCATATGACATGAGCAGCGTCAATCCGGCGGCCAAGGGAATGATGGTGGACGAGGACGCGCACACCCTGGCCCGAGCCTGCTGGCATGCGATGCGCCACGCCGGCCAGGGAAGACGCACCACCGCCGTCCACATGCGCACCGTCGCCGACAGCACGGCCGGACCGGCAAGGCAGACGGACACGGTGAACAGCAGCATCGCGATCATGTTGCCGTACGCCAGCGGCGACATGGACGAAAACGTGACCTGCACCGACATCCGCGCCATCGATGTCTTCCGCACGTTCAGCAGACCGACCGCCAGCGAGACCAACGCCCCGGCGAACATGATCCAGGCAAGAACAAGACGGGGAACACCGACCGTTTTCGGAGGGTTCGCCGCCTCGCGCAACGCCTCGACCGGCGATATGCCGCCGACCACGCGCACCGTCAACAGCGAGCCGACCAAGGCCATCGCGAATCCGAAGACGATACCGCAACTCCACGCCCGCAGCATGCCCGTCACATCCTGCGGCAGAAACGGCAACCCGTTCGCCTCCAACTGCCGGGTCGCGAACGGATAGAGCCCCCGTGCCAGCGCCGGCGAGACGATAAGCGAGACGAGCGTGGCGGCGACATCCAACAGCAGCACCTGCGCGCAGACGCGCGACGTCAACTGTCCGGGCGTGGCACCCTGCAATGCGATCAAGGCGAGGGCGCGGCGGCGCTGACGGATGGCCGAGGAGACCACCAAAAGCACCATGAGCATGCCCACGACGATCATCGGCACCAGAGGAGGGCCGCTCAGCTCCATCGAGAACATCACCGCCCTGCCATGCAACCCCGGAACCGCCATGGCCATCCTCGCGTTCGACAACATGACCATCACCATGCCCGACACGCACTGCACCACTGCCAGCAGCAGCAATACCGCGCCCCACACGACAGGCGCATCCCTGAAATCACGCAACAGGCCACGCATCAAATCGCCTCCCGCCCATCAAGACCGGACGAATCGGAACCGACCTCGGCCAACACACCGTCACGCATCCGCGCGACGCGATCGCAGCGGACCGCGACCTCGGGACTGTGCGTGACCATGACCACCGCATGACCAGGACGATCCGCGAACGCGCGCAGCTCATCGACCACACGCCCGCCGGACTCGGTGTCCAACGCGCCGGTCGGCTCGTCGGCGAACACGATCTCGGGATCGGCGACGAGCACACGGGCCAACGCCACACGCTGCTGCTCCCCGCCCGACAGCAACGTCACGTTTTGCCTGCGCAACCCGAGAATCCCCAGACGGTCAAGCAGCCCGGCCGCGCGATCCCACGGATATTTCGCACCGCGCAGCGTGAACGGAAGCCTGAGGTTGTCCTCCACGCTCATCGAAGGCACCAGATTATACGACTGGAACACAAACCCCAGATGATCACGCCGGAACCGCGCCGACTGGGCACGGCTCATACGGGTCACCTCCTGTCCCAGCACCCGTACAGAGCCATCGGAGACGGACTCCAACCCCGCCAGACAATACATGAGCGTGGACTTGCCTGAACCAGACGGTCCCACGATCCCCGTCATCTGACCCCAACCGGCTGTGAAATCCACATGCCTCAGCACCGGCACCGTCTCACCCCTACGCAGCTCGAAACTCTTCGACAGCCCCGCGGCCGCGACCGGAGCCGACGCCATTGCATCGCTCCCCGTTCCCCTCAAATGTCGAACCATTATCCACCTTCCTCACCTGCGTATTGGACTTCGATACCCCCACTATCCATCGAAGAGACAATGAGCAGCAAGAAGACGTGCGAAAATGTCATCTAGAGATGACACCCTCAATAGGGGAAAATAATGCCAAAGATGATGGCACCTATAGAGAATGTCTCTTTTTATTGTTTTTAAGGACGGCGCAAGCTGCTGTTTTTGGCAAGCATGTAGTACAAGGGAACGGTTTTGAGAAGGTGGTCGTGTTTCCCTTCTCCAATGACATGGCCATTACTCAGGACATATATCATTTCGGCATTGCACACGGTGGTGAGTTGGTGGGTGACGATAATGAAGGTACGGTCTTCGGCTTGTTCCAGTAGTTGAGTAATAAGATGTTCGTTATCGGCGTCCAGGTTTGCGGTGGCTTCGTCGAGCAGGATGATTTTTGCCGTGGAAAGGAGAGCGCGAGCTATGGCGAGTCTTTGGCGTTCTCCGCCTGATAGCATGATTCCGTTTTCCCCTACCTGCATATCAAGACCTTTGTCAGATCGATCTAGCAGATGGGAGAGATTCACGGACTTCAATACCCGTCGGCATTCATCATCGCTACAATCGTTTGATCCGAGAAGTAGGTTCTCTCGTATGCTGCCGGACAGTGCCGGTGAATCTTGTTCCACGTATGCGATGTGGCTGCGTAAATCGTCTCGATCACAGGTTGTTATGTCCTTGCCGAGTACATTGATGTTTCCGCTGGAAGGATCATAGAAACGTTCGATAAGTTGCAGGATCGTGCTTTTCCCTGCGCCTGAGGGCCCGACGAGTGCCGTGACGCTTCCCTGGGATATGGAGAGATTCAGGTCGTGCAGAATTGGTTTGGATTCATATGAGAAGTAGACGTGTTGGAATTCCACTGCTGGCGGACAGGGGCTGCTGTGTGCCAGCGGCATATGTTCATTGATTGTTGTGACGACGGTGTCAGGGTCCTTTTCTTCGGGAATATCCAATATTTCCCGTATACGGTTCATTGCGGCCATTGAATTGCCGATTTGTGAGCCTGCGTAAATGATCTGGCTGAGCGGTGAGATGCTGATGAACAGCAACATGATGAACTGAGTAAGTTTCTCTACGGATAGCAACCCTGTGGTTACGCGCCATAATCCCAGACCGAACACGATGATAGCTGCGAGCTGCAGGGCTATCGTGGCCAGTGGATTGACGATCGACTGGATTCTGGCGATCTTGAGTCCGGACAGGCGGACATGGTTGATCAAGGCGGCAATGACCTTATTCTCGTTCTCGAAGCCGTTTGAAGCACGTATGGTGCGGATGCCGGCGAGATCACGATTGAGCGTGGAGGTAAGGTCGCCGAGCGTGTATTGGCTGTCATAGCTTGCTCGTTCGATGAATTTAGCGGACAGCAGCATGAGCGTGAATACGGTGAGAAGCAGGGTGATTGCTGTGCCGAATAGGATTGGGTCAAGCATTGCCATAAACACAGCGGAACCGATGACGGTGATGAAGCCTGATGCAAGGGCTGATGTGCACTGCATGAATGCATTACGCAGTTGTGAGGTGTCGTTGCTGACACGGCTGAGCAGGTCGCCGGAGTCGCGTTGATCGTATTCGCGTATGGGCAGGCGTAGCAGGTGTTTGCTTAGTGTGAGACGAGCATCCCTTACGATATCCTCTCCTGTACTCTGCAGTTGGTAGTTCTGTAGGGCTGATATAGCTCCTGAGGCGATGACGAGTAACAGCATTCCGGCAATGACGGGCCACTGGGGAACCTGGAATACACCGTTCTGGAAGAAGTTGGTCATGTACTTAGGCAGGAGCAGCGTCATAGAGGCTCCTATGGTTCCAAGGCATAGGATGAGTGCCAGCCGTCCTCGGTATTTTCGGAGGGGAGAAATCAGATTGTACATGGAGACATGTTTCATGTGCATGGTGTCGTCCTGGTCGTTGACGGTCATTGCGTATCTTTCCGTTCGGAACTGGCTCTAGTAATGGTGTATTGTTTGACGGCATCAGGTTCGCCGATGGGTATACCGTTGGCTTCTACCCAAGCGTGTGCGCGGAAGGGACGATCGGTGAATCCGGTGCACCATGTGACGGATCGGTGAGAGATGCGGCATGCCGCCGCTGTGGAGAGCGACCGAAGCAGACAACCTTGCTGACTGCGGCATTTGCGGCTTACCACGCATACGGCATTGCGGTAACGCTCCGCCGTGCTGGTGTCGGCCGGCGGATATCGTTCGGACCACGTTTCAAGCCGGCGGCAGAACTCTCCGATTTGCTGTCGTTCCATCCGTCTTCCGATAATGATGGCAATCAGCGCTATCAGGCGGTCGTGAAAGTTGGCTCGTGTGATCGCTTCCGGCTGTAGTGGGATGCTCATAGACGCACGTGCTTCCCCATATCGGCGAGGAAACGATCCGCGTCCCGGGCGATGATTTGTCTGTCGGCCTGATATTCTTCGGCGATTTTATTCGTGCAATCCTCGACGGTTTTGCCGCACATCAGACCGTCAAGGATAATCCGGCCTATTTCGTTGACCTGCAGGTATTCACCGGTGTCGTTGACGAAGACGATCGCCCCGCCCTCCTTGGGATACAGGGATATCTGATTCCTCAGACTGATGCTTGTCTGTGTGTCATCGGCTTGCATATCTCAGCCACCTTTCCACTGCTGCTACTCGTTGCATTTCAAACAGGAATGTGATGTCAGGCATCGGCATGGAAGCTCGACGCCGTATGGCTGGCATATCGATCAGTCCCTCCTCGTCCAGCACTCCGCCGGCGATTGAGTCGAGCAGCGCGTCCTTCGAGCGTTGCCATGCCAGATACAGTGAATATGAGTGATCGCCTTTGACGGGACGCCGGAATATCGTTTCGGGGATTATGCCCTTGAGCGCCCGGTATAACACGGCTTTGTGTAGATTTCCCTCGGTGCGTGCACTGATTGGGGCGCATAGCGCATAGTCCGCGATTCCGTGGTCCAGATAGGGGGAGCGGAACGTTATGTCGTTGGAGGCGAACGTCCGATTAACCTGATTGAGCATTCGTGCCTGCATTGACAGAGAGTAGAGCGCCTGATGACGGCTTCGGTCGGGGTTCAATGGCCGAATGTCGGCGTGTTTCAATTGTGATTCAACGGCGCCATATAGGATATTCCTGGCTTTCGCGGTCAGGAATTCGGGAATGCGTATGGCATCATGCCATCCACAAGGCGAAGAGCGATGGTCATGACCTTGTTCCGCGTCCAGGAACGATGACCGTAATTCCTCATGCAGATCGGTGCCATCGGTGAGATCGAGAATTGCCTGATAGGGTGGGACCCGGTAATCGGCGCTGTATTGTCTTCGGATGTCCCGTAGCCGTAGCGGGTGTTCCCGCAGGCAGCTCCATGATGAGGATGGCATGGATGCGAACAGCTCGTCTCCTCCGAAACCCGTGACATGGATACGGCTTGCGTCTGCTTCCATTTCGGAGATTCGGCTGAGATAGCCTTCGATATCGCTCCAGTAGACCGGTTCTTCAGGTATCTCTCTGTTGGGATATTCGGCTGCGGGTTCGAATGATCTGTTTCCATCCACGACCCGGCCGATTTTGATGAGTGGCATCCGAACGTCCTCGGAGATTCGCTCGGCCCATCGGGAATCCTGATTCATTGGATCGTCGGGTGTTTCATGATACAGGGGCATACGAACCCCCTCGCTGGCGAAGACGTATGTGATGGCGGCGGAATCCACTCCTCCGGACACATCGGCGGATAGTGGTGCCTCATTGCGCCACTCATCCGCGATCGTCAGGAAACGGCTTCTTAGTGATGCCAAGATCTCGTTGCTCGGAACATGTTTTGCGGGTGAAGGTTCCGCTCTTGTATATCGCGGCCTATTGGATTTGTCGAGGTGCAGTATGGTTGCGGCGGGTATGGAATGTATGTTCCTCCATGGGGATTTGTCCCCTCGAAGGCTGTCAGGGAGCGAAGGCAGCAAATCCATGACAATGCGTTCCAGGTCAAGATCGGCGTTCGTGATGCTTGCAAGTCGGGAGGCGCTGTCCGACAGGAGCACTTCATCTTCGGAGACGGTCCAGAACACGCGATCGCCACTCAGCAGAGGAACTTGGACGCATGTTCCTTCGTCATTGATGCTGATGGAGGCGGGAAGCTTCGAACAGTTCGTCGGCTTCCCGCCGCGGACAATCACGGTACGGTTTGGGTTCTTATGCGTAAACGGCATCACGTTTCCCTATCCTGATACAGCTAGGGATCATCAATATATGCAGGGTTTCGGTCAGTTCGATCCCCAAGGGAACGGGGCCTTGGCGCCGCCAACATCGACATAGTTGCCGAACCATACGCCATTGGTTGCTTCCTTGAATGATGCGATGACCTCAACGGCCGGGGGTACATAATCCTTCATCTTCGTTCTCCTCATGCTCTGTATATGGGACCGGATTGCATGCCGGTGCATGCCATTCCAGTTAACCTGATTTGGATGGTACATCCAAGAATGTGTTTGGTGTTTGTCATCTTCGGATGACAAACACCAAACACATGGACCTTAGGGAAGCGGGTGATCCGCTGGCGTTTTTCAGTCTTCCTTCCAAAGCTGGCCGCGGGAACCCTCTTTTACCACAGTGCCTTTATCCAGTACCACAACGTCATCGGTAATCGGCCTCAGCCTGCTGTCCGGTTCGGATGCGATGAGCACCGCAACGCCACGATTCGCCTGCTTCCGTATCTGCTCGCAGATCCAATTCGTGCCCGATTGATCGAGTGTCTGGAGCGGTTCGTCCATGATCAGGGCCTTGGGGTTGGGAAGCAGAGCTATGGCGAATCGCATTTTGAGGACATCGATCGGAGCGAGAGCGTGGAGCTTGACGGTGAGAAGATTCTGCAGTTCGGTCATGTGAATGATCCCGTCAAGAAGCGGATCAGGCGTTCCGGCCCAGAGCGCCTTCCAACGAAGATAGGTTCCGGCCGAGTAATACGGGGACAGTGAAATGGCTTCGGGCATTGCACTCACAACGTTTTTTGGTATACGGGATGTGCCATAGGGTTTGCCACAGGTGGATATGCATCCGGAATCCGGGATATCCAGTCCCAACAGCATCCGGAGAACAGTTGTTTTGCCAGCGTCATGCGCTCCCATCAGAACGGTGACTCGACCTGCATAGGCGGCAAATGAGATCCCATGCAATTCGCGACCGGCATGATTGAATGAGATGTTCTCAAATGCGATGATGGGTGAAGCCGAATCGGGCAGCTGGCACATCGTTTTCCTTTCTTCGATTGACCCGGCCGCAATACAGTTAACCAGTTCGCTCTATTCTCCAGTAAAACGATTGTGCTGTTTGTCATCTGAAGATGACAAACAGCACAATCGTTGAGATGAATATCGTGATCTTTATGCTGGTTTGCCGCCTGTTATTTGGTCCAGCCCCGATTGATACCAGGCTATGGCGATTTGGACCCGGTCCCGCATGCGCATTCTGGCCAATATGCGGCTTACCGTGCGTCGTACCGATGCCGTTTCGATGAACAAGTGTTCGGCGATTTCCTGATTGGACAAGCCTGCCGCCATGAGTTCCGCGACTTCATATTCCCGCTTGGAAAGTCCGTCGAATAGGCTTCGCAGCAGCTTGATGCGGGTGTTGTCCGATATGGGCCGAACCCCGCGATTGAGCACTTCACCGGTGATTCTCGGTGTCAATACCGCATCTCCGTTATACACGGCGTGTACGGCGTCACGTAGCTGTTTGGGGGTCGCGTCCTTGAGCAGGAATCCGGATGCCCCTCGCGCCAATCCGTCGAAGGCGTAATCGTCCTCATCATATGTGGTCAGGATCAGTATCTGGATTTGGGGGAATTGCTCCTTGATGATGCCCGTCGCCTCTATACCGTCCATGACGGGCATGCGCACGTCCATCAGAATCACGTCAGGCAGTTGCTGCGGTGATTGCCGTAGGAATTCGATTGCTTGGGCGCCGTCCGCGGCCTGTGAGCTGACGATGATGTTCGGATCGTTGTTCAGCATCATCATGAAGCCGGTGCGCGCCCCTCGCATGTCATCGACCAGCATGACCTTGATGATGTCGTCTCTTGCATCCTTCATGGTTCTTCCGTTTCTTTCAGGGGACTAGTGCCTTGACCGCCCAGCCATTGCCGTATGGCCCATAGGACAGGGTGCCGCCCATTTTCGCAAGGCGTTGGGAAAGTCGTTGCAGTCCGGTTCCACCTGTCGGCTTCCCGCTTTGACCGGATGCCTCGCCGGTGGTGTCGTGTCCGGAGACGTGTCCATCGTTGCGGATCGTGATTGCTGTTCCGCCATCACGGTAATGATTCCAGGAGACGGCAATGCGGGTCAGTCCCGCGCCGTGCCGAAGGGCATTGGTCAGTGCCTCGCGAGTGACGGCGAAGCATAAATCCGAACGGCGGGGATCCTCGACGCGTCTTCCCGTTTCGGTGAACACGACGATGATTCCGGTCGCGCGTATGTGTTCCAGTACGGGTCTGATATCGTCCCAATCCCGTAAGCGCAGGACGTCATCCTGATTCACTGGGTCAAGACCGACCTGTTCCAAAGACGGCTGCGATTCCTCTTCATTGAAGACCTTCAGTATGCGGCGCGTATCGCCCAGACTGTCTTTTGCAATCGATGTGATCTCCGCTAAGACATCGGCCAGTTGCGAGTCGGAATAGCCGCCGTTCCTTATGCAGTCCTCGCCTCCTTGCGATAACGCTATGATCGAGGTCAATCCATGACCGACGCTGTCATGCAGTTCGTTGGCCATGCGAAGGCGCCGTTCCGTACGATTCTTCTCCTCCGCCAGTATTGCGGTCTTTCGCCGTGCTTCGGACAGTAGCCTATTCGCCGTTCGACGGTCCCGTGCTATGGACAACAGTGAGGATGCGATGCCGGCCAAAGCGACGGAATATAGTAACGCCAAATACTGAGGCTGCAGAGAGGCGGGATGCATGTATTGCACTGCGATCATGCAGATCATGGCCAGATCGCACATGGCCTGAGCATACAGGGGAAGCCGGATGCACAGATAAAGCACCAGGATAACCGCGACCTGCGTGTATGAGTGCAGGCCAACGCCGAACAGGACGCTCAGGGAGAGCTCAATGAATTCCAAGGCCAGCAACGCCACGGGGCTTCTGGACCTTAACGTCACGTTTATGGCTCCTAAAACCAGCAGTATGAGGAAGTACCATATTCCCGCTCCTTCGTTGAGGAACCGGATAAACGAATATCCTGTGCCGATTGCCATCCGCTCTTCCACATAATCGCGGATCAGCACGCCCATCGTGCCGACGATGCAGATCAGAGTCGTCGTGAAACGAAGCAGGCGTTCCCCTTTGAGCTGCCGAAACCATAGGATCAATCGATTGCGCGGGGTGACGGCCAGCGTTTGTCCCTCATCTGATGACTTACCCCGGCGTGAGCCCATAATGAGGCGGTTCCTCGCAACCTGCACCTTACGCCTTCTTCGTTGTCCGAGAATACAGCTCTCCCATTATCTACGATTCACGGCTCACCCGTCCATGACTTGGCTCCTGTTTGACATCTACGGATGACAGTGACCTATCGCAGACTTCCGCTCTGATTTCGGAGAGAATGATTCAGGCGAGGCTGCTCGACATACTTTCCTTCATCGGCGCGGGAACACGGCCCCTGGCCATGCGCCGTGCGAATGACCGTATTGCCTGGCCGCTCGCATGCTCGCGGCGGTGCGCCGGGCGGACCGCAAGACCCGACGCAACGAACTGCCCGACCGCACCTGCATCAGCGACCGGCTCGGAGACCAGACGATTGATGTCATTGAAACCAGCGAAACCAAAGGACTCAACGGCAGCTGGACGCGCAGCACCCGAAAAAACGCCAGAAAACTCCTCACCCCGGACGAACTCGGACGCATCCCCTCCGACCGATGCGTCTACCTACTCAGAGGCATACCGCCATTCCTCAGCAAAGTTTGTCATCTATAGATGACAAAACAGCTCTTTTATAATCGGCGTCCAAGCTATAGTGCGATTATAAAAGCGAGGGTTATCACAAGAAGTTGAGAACTCTCAACGTCTGGCAAACTCATCAGACGAATAACTGTAAGAGAGACTCATTATGAGCGCTCTCAGACGTGTGCTTCTTAGAGCTTTCATGCCATTGTTGGTATGGTCCGTCTCTAAAAACCTACGTTTGCTGGTAATGCGCTCAGTACTGGCAGGAGTGAGTCAAGTTAGTTGACTTTGTCAAGACACATGACTGCCATAGCAAGTGGACGCAATAATTCAGTCAAAAGAAAGGGGTGATTCATTGAAGAACAACGTGAGACTAAACCGTAAGCGGAAAGGTCTTACGGTGTCTTCGTCATAAAAAACACAACTGGACTCAGATTAGACAAGACGCTGAAGCCAAGGCTATTCACCTTAAAAAGCCAAGCGAAAGCGTCTATCCAGATTCTATACACAATCTGCAGACGTAGATTAGCGGACGGAGAGTGTTAATGCAGCTCCTGCTTATGCCAATGTTCTATGCCTGTCACATTGTAAATGGCAATCGATGCAGCATGGAATGGAGGTTTTATGCAAGAACAAAAAGAAAACACACTTCATCGTTTTACCCCAAGATGGTGGGAAATTCTGGCATACGCATTGATGATTGCACTTGCAGTGATTCTCAGTGCAATGCAATTCCCTAAATGGGTAGTAGTACCACTTGTTTTAGCGATCATATTGGTTCGGGTCGCTCGAATACATCTCACAAAAAGAAAGCAAGGTTCATGATGTTGTTGTTTAAGATTGCTGGCACATTGGGCGTAAGCACAGCTGTAGCCACGAGTATAGTGAGTATCATTCTGACTGGATCTACACTAGTCACAATAATCCTCGCAATTACTACGATTCTTAGCGGTGGTGTAGATGCAATTCTAACCATGGGTTGGTCAGCCTTTGTTGCGACAGTCAAAAAGATTGTCGCCGAACGAGGTGCTGCTGCAGCAGCCGCTTGGTAATCAATGACCAACACCTGTAAATGTCGATAGGCGTCAAGAATTCTTTTTGGGCAAGCTACTGGAGGGTTCCATTGGGCAATCCCCAGTAGCTTTTCGATAGGCGGTAACGTTGAATGAATTGAAGCAAACAATTCTAATTGCAAAAATGACAATGGTTAATAAACGTCGTTTTCTCATGTCAATGACTCGTAATAATTTGGGGATTATATTATTGACGATAGTTAGAACGATCTTTCGATTCGTTGTAACGATAATCTTCTTTCATCTCGCAACATCGCGCTTTGACAGGGTGTATATACCATTTTTTGTAATAATGCTCTTGCTGATTATGACGATACAAGTAAGTAGCCCTTTGCTGTTTTCAACATCGGACTATTTTAAAACTATCGATTATCAATACTGGGCCGCACAATCTATCTCGCCATCTCGGCTGCTTTCTACTATAATTGATGCTCGAATACTTGAAACTACCATCGACAGCCTTGGTTTCACACTCGGGGTAGTGTTCGTCCTCGCACCAACATTCAAACTCACAACTATTTTTCTTATTGTATTTGTCAATCTTCTAGTAATGATGGGAACATACTATAGATTCTTCCATAAATTCCTTCCATTGGGGACAAGAGCGATTTTAGCATACGCTTTTTCTGCATGCTGTTTTTCGATTATAGCTTACTTTTTCTTTGATTTCCTATATAAATTGATTTCATATACTAAGATGTCCGTTTATAGCTACGGAGTCGGATCTACATTTGTAGCGAAAACAAACGACGACATTAACTCTATAATTGCGACTATCAGTCATAGCATTTCACGGCATATTGATGAGTTCAACCATATTAGTCCGATCCTTTACCTCACCATTATCCTCGTAGCATCTGTCGGAGTGTATATATTTAGACGAATACTAATTACAACACAAACCCTAAGAACAGATGCTGACATTGTAATACGGTCGAATTATGTCCGCAACTACGAAAAGACAGTGCTTAATTTTACAAATTTCTCAACTTTTTACAAAAGTCTAGAACGACGATACAAACCGGACTGTGGACACTCTCGACTGCAGATCTTTATACCGTTTGAATTTTGGATCTTTGTTTCAGTCAATTTTATAACTGCTCACTATGTATATAATAGCTGGGCTTTAGCGACTATTGCTTTTTTAGAAATCTTCTTGATGAGCACTGCTTTGACACGCTCAATAACCGGACATTACAAAGATATCTTCGAATTCGGTTTTGAACTCAAGTCGCTTAGATTGATGAAAATACTTTCGCCCTCCCTAATGGATTCGCTCTTTAAGGCAAAAAATAAACATCTGTTTTTACAGGTTGCAACACTTGGCACTGTCTATTCGGCAGCACTATTAATACAGATATCCCTACTAAAGGGACAGGTATATCTCTGGAGTCTGTTAATCCTCCTTTCCATACCGCTCGCCCTAGTAGCCTCTATCTGGACATTGCGCCCTACTTATGACGCTTTCCGCACTGTCACGAAGATGAACAGCTCACTTATGCTTGATTTTCATAAAATAGAAATGAGAGATATTTCTGGTGTTAGTGTTTTCTCGAAGATTACACAGACTCCATCAAGACTTATTATTTTCTTTACTCTTCTCGCAACAATACTAGGCGCATCTTTCAGTTTAGTTCATGGAGATATTTGGAAAACGGTCTTTATCGTCATTTCTTTTGCCCTAACATTTTCTCTCACTCTCGGATGTGTTGGAACCTTCATAGAGTGTTTTAACTTAAACACAAACTTACGCTCAATAATTTGTTCTAGAGTCGCTTTCACCATAGTCATTGTACTTGCGCTTATTGTAAGCTTTATTACGGGTACCATTCATGGCATTGGACTCCCTCAGACCATGAACCCGGTTCATCTCGATTTCATGGAGTTATTGAAGCATAATTATACAGTTTTACTGATTACTATTGTGCTTGGTTTAACAACGCTAGGAGTCGGAGGATTGGTTCTTCCTTGCTATACCATGTTTAATTTAGGACTTATTACACCCGGTATTGTGGCAAACTATGGATGGAGTCCACTAATTACGGGTATTGCTCCTCATGCGCTCTTTGAGATATCAAGCTTTATTATTGGCATCCTTGTCTCCTTTGAAGTACATAGACTACTTCTTCGTCTCCAACTAGGTTTGCCATTTAATATGAAAAAGATCATTTCAACAGATATTGCTCTAATAGCCATGTCTTTTATTTTAATGATGCTTGCTGCTTTTATAGAATCTGGAGTTTCATATGTCTGAACTTTTGATAATTCAAGATTTAAACTTCTCCTACGACGACCATGTTGTTCTGCAAAATCTCAATTTATCAATTGACGCCGATATGCCTACATTATTATGTGGTGATAATGGAGTCGGGAAAACAACAATACTGAACATACTTTCGGGTGTTATCAGCCTTCCAGAAAACCATGGGAAATTCTTTTGGAGTGGAAAAGAAGTTCAGCTGAATGAGATTCAGGCTCGAGTCGCGTATATTCAAAGTCCCCCTGCATTGTTCGCCGGCCTCTCAGGGCATGAGAACATACGACTCTGCGCGATGCTGTTCAATGAATGTCAACGATATAGGCAGGCCGTCCGCAGGATGTGTAGATGGTTTGGTCTAACGCGTTTAGATCTTGATAAAGATGTGGCCAAATATTCGCAAGGAATGCTCCAAAAACTATGGATTTCTATCAACCTAAGCCAAAAAAAGGATCTATACTTACTTGATGAACCTTTTAATGGATTAGACAGTACCTCTATAAGTAAATTATGTGAATTAATACTGTCTTCACCGAAAACTTTTTTAATCGTCGCTCATGAACCACCGCAAATAGTCATTGATCATTGTCGTAAAATTTTTGTTATTCCAGCAGAGAAGAACTAATTTTCTCATTCTTATTCTCCAAATCAATGGAGATATGTCTGCTCAAATAACAGGCAAGTCTCGCTAGCTCTTCACGTAAACTGAGAGAATAGGCTATGATCGACATGACGCACAAAAGGTATTTCCGGGTGGCGGTATCAGCTATTGCCTTAATATATGTCTGCATGACGGGAATACTGATGTTTCAGGTGTCTGCGGCATATTCCCAGTGGAAATCAGACCAAATCGTCTGGGATCTAGCGACTTCAGTGTCGGCAGAGACGTAGGCGGCTGCGCGAGAATTCGGATTGACCGAATTTGAAAGACCCGAGCTTCCGGAGTATACCGAGCCATCTCATGAATACAGCATATTTCCGTGGAAATTACTGAAGGAGAGGGGGGATATCATATCAAGCGACAAACTCTTGAAGCAACAGACAACCTCCCATCTTGAATACGCGAACAGTGTTCTTGACGAATACAATCATCGCAATTGATGGCATGAAGGGACCGTTCTCCGATATATCGAAGAACGGTCCCTTTCGTTTGCTCTTTGGAATCGTCTTTATCCTAGTATTCCTCCGCAATGACAATTGCGTGTTCTAGGCCAAATAAAGATCATCGGCCTGCTCAATGGTCCGGTTCAGTTTCTTACGCGAATCGAAGAGGCGCTGACGTTCATGTGAAATTTTGGCTTTATCAATGGCGTCGCGCAGGCTCTTTACCCGCGTTCGGATTCGATCGTTCGTTTTCTCCGTGGTCGTCCGGGCGCGATCGAGCCGGACTGGCGTCATATACGGATCGCAGATGACTGGCGATTCCGGAAGATCGACGTCATCGAAACCAGCGAAACCAAAGGCCTCAACGGCAGCTGGACACGTAGCACCCGCAAAAATGCTCGCAAACTCCTCACCCCGGACGAACTCGGACGCATCCCCTCCGACCGATGCGTCTACCTACTCAGAGGCATACCGCCATTTTCAGCCAGAGGCGGTGATTGGTGATACATAGTTCCAAAAAATCCTGAGGTATTGTCATCCCGGAATGACAGTTGACAATTTGGAGCTTGTAAGTCCACCTTCAATTTGAGAAGCTGACAATGCAAATGGAACGAGAGAATTGCGAATGTAATTTCTGAGACTCTTGCCGATATCTTATAGCAATAAAATGGCAACATCATAATACTGAGATTTTATAAGGAGCTCTATGATAAAAGAGTTTACGAATGCAGCACGATCACCTCCATTAAGTGCGACCAATAGGAGGCTGCAAAATAATGCTGATATATTACTCAAGGAAACTAATGCAATTTACTAATGAAGTTACATAGTGTTTGTTAACACTATTCAAAGGAGACAATGATGTCTAAGCATGAAAATGATATCCGCCTCACGTCTTGCGATAAGGGAAAGCGCCAAATGGCAAGTGCGGCAGTTGCTCTTGCGGCAGTGTTCGTCACTCCTTTTGTTGTTCCACTTGTTGCTTCTCTAATGGTAGTGCTAGGAATTGGAAGCGCAGCAGCCACCGCCATTGTCGCTGTAGCTTGGCTTGGATCTGCTGCGGTGGGAATGATCTTCCCCGCGGCGGCGCCACTCACTTCTACCATTCAATCCATGATTGGCACCTTGGGAACATCAGGTGCCGCAGCATGGTGATTTATTAATTAGATATTATGGCCTTGCAGGAAAGGAATAATGTGGGATTTCTGAAGTTGCTCTTTATTAAGACGCGTTGTATCCTAATGATTTCCTTAATGGCGTTTCTGGGTGGTGGACTTTTGGCCAGACTGCGTCCGTACCCTTTGAGCAAGGCCATAATTCCAAACGTGTATCTTAATGAACTGCTGTGGAATAATACTAAAGTATGGCTAACACTATTATTAGGGGGATTTCTTTTTTCTATTCCTACAACTATCGTATTGGTTATTAACTATGGCATCTTTGGTTGGAGTGCGGCTCAGTATTTGTTCCAAGGCTTTGGCGATAAATTATTGACAGCGGTTATTCCTCATCTTTTCTTTGAATGCTTTGCCTTGATTACTGCTGCAGGCATTGCACTAACTATTACACATTATGAATTATGTTTCTTGCAAAACAGTCAGAAACGAAATGTTGATACAGGTAATGTCGTTTTATTGACCCTGTCAATGGCTTTTATTTCATGGATCTCGCTTGTCCTTGCTGCAATTATAGAAACATACGTATCTCATATTTAAGGAGCATCATGATTCGCCTTTCGGTCTGGTTTGAATCCTTGAAGTGGCGTATTTCCAACGGGCGTCGCCATACTTTGAACTGGTGGTATCTGGTATTGGCCGGCGTGCTGATTGTGTGGCTTGGCGTGGCAGAGGCCGTGGCGTTGCCTGCGTATGGCGGGTACGCGCATGAGGTGTTCTCGAATTTGCTGGCCGGGGTGCCATCCACACCGCCCGCGGCCGTGCAGGTGACGGTGTTCCAGTGGTCGTGTTCGGCGGTCTGGCTGGTGTTGGCATATCGGCAGTGGGCCCGCCGCCAGTTCAAATGGATGATTGTGCTGATGGTGTGCAGCCTGCTGTATATGCCATTTGTGGTTTATCTAATGCATGAGGTGGTGGATCAGTGCAGAGGAGTCGTCCGGTTGGAGGAAAAGCCTCCGGAACCAAGTATTGTCGCTGACGATGAAATGATCGGAGATGAGCTAGGACAGATAGATTCCAGTATCGCGGCATCAGTAAATGCCGGCGATCCGACATCTCATCGCGGCAAGGTTCGCCATGGACGCCACCATTGAGGTTTGCGGCCTGGTCAAGCGGTATGCGGCCGGGCCGATGATAGGCCCGATTGATTTCGAGGCTGGGCCGGGTCAGGTGTTGGCTGTGGCCGGGTCGAATGGCGCGGGCAAATCCACCATGCTGCGCATGATGCTTGGCCTGTCCGCTCCCAGTCAGGGCCATGCGCTGGTCATGGGCCGCCCGTACGGGCAGTTGGAGCGGCCGGGATTACAGGTGGGTGTGTTTCTGGGCGGCCGGTTGGGCGATGAGTCGATGACGGGCCGTGAGTATCTGACGTTCATGGCCGGCATGATGGGATTGCCCAACGTGCGCCGCCGCGTGCGCCGCGTACTGCGCGACTGCGGGCTGGAGCGTTGGCCGAAGACACGGATCAAAGGATATTCCACGGGCATGCGGCAACGGCTGGGCGTGGCCGGCGCGATCATCGCCGACGCGCCGGTTCTCGTGTTGGACGAGCCATTCAACGGGCTGGACATCTCCGGCAGGCTCTGGCTACACGACTCAATACGCCAATGGTCCGCCGCCGGCAAGACCGTCATTCTCGCGGCCCATGAGATCGACGAACTGCAGCGCATCGCCACCCACGTGCTGATCATCATGCACGGCAGGCAGATGGCCTGTGGGCCGCTCGAACAGGTCATCGCCGGCAACGGCGGCAGGGCCGGAACCGTGTTCCGGTTCGCGCCCGATGCGGATGAGCCACGAAAGGCCATGGTCATCGGCGATCTGGCCCGGCTTGGTGCCGACATTCACCTCTCGGATGACGGCTCCTATCTGACACAGCGGACGGACGAGGCCACCGTGTTCGCCATCGCGGCGAGGCATGACGCCACACTGGTCCGCCTGGACCACGCCGAGCCGACATTGCGCGACGTGATGACCGGCATGATCCGGCAAACCCCGGAAAAGGAACACGCATCATGAACAGGACGGGACGATGCATACGCCGTTTGACGCTGCTCATGCGCTATGCGGTCTGTCGGCCGGCACCGCTGACGGCATGGTTCGGACTGCCGGTGGCGTTCATCTTGTTCACCGCACTGACCAGCGTCTCCGTGCGGCTCATGTTCTCCGCCGATTCCAAACTCGACGGCCTGGCCACGCTGGCGGGCATGGGGCCGAGCATCGCCGGCGCCGTCATGCCCATGACCGAGCCCGTGGCGATCATCGCCGCGCTGCTCGCCATCCGCATCCTGACCAACACGGCCACCGCCGTGCCGTTGTTCCTGATCGAGCCGAAACGGACGCGACTGTTCCTGGCCCTGTGCACCGACATCGCCCTAATCGGCATTATCGCGGCGACGCTCGGCGCGCTTGCTGCGACCGAGGTCTCTCGACTCATCCTCGATCCCGTCGTACCTGCGCAGGCATGGCCTGCGCCGCTGTCCACGGCATTGTTGCTGTGCCTGCCCGTGGCATTGGTACTCGCCGGGCGAATGCTGGTCGCCGCCGCGCTATGCGTGGCCCTCGACTCGGCGGGCAAGGGCGCGGCCGCCTACGTCGCCCTGTATTATCTCCTGCCCATCGTCGTGGCCAATCTACCGGCATCCCAAACATTGCATGAATGGCTGCCATCCATCGCCGGCACCGCCATACTGGAACCCACGCCAGGCATCAACCCGGTGCTCAGCGGCGCGATTGCCCTCGCGTATGCCGTGACCGCAATCGGCATCGCCTGTATCGCCCAAAAGCAGAGAGATATCAGATGATCAATCTTTGTGGAATTTGTCGAGAAGCCATTGTAAGTAGCCGCGATGGCTACTTCCCATCAGTGGAAATAACGCAGCATCGTCGATACACAGTGACGTGCTCGGTAAACATATTGATGTCATTGATACAGGAACTTCAATAATGTCATGGTTGGAATCATTAGTGAAATCTCTGGCCATCCAGAGCTTCCTGTGGCTCGCAATCGATAGCGCAGGAGCCGGCCCCCATGATGCACAGGGAATCCGGCTCCTACTTCCATTTCCTCCTCAGAGGCTGGCTTATCTCATACTATATCGTTCACCAACGACCAGTGATATCTGATTCGTTTCGGGAAGAGTCAGCTTGTGCGAAGATCCACGGTCCGAAAATCCAAGGATGCGACCATCGGGCTGAAATCCATCGTACCGTTGCGTGTATCCCCGAGTGCGCCAAGGACCTGATCCGGGATCCATAGACGAGCGTCCTCATTGCCGGGCTTGAAATCTACACGCAACGTCTCGATGATGTGTCGGCTGCGAATCCCCCTGGCAAAGTCGAGATCCCTGTCGTCCTGATGGGATTCGCGCGCCTCCAAGACAAGACGGTTCACCCCATACTCGTATTCCAAGACGGGCAGCAGCAGTTCCAGACATTTTCTCCTGGCCCGCTCCGAACTCACCGACCCGTCGAGTGGTATGGCCGCCACCACGATGTGCGACAATGCGAGTCGTTCGATAATCGGTATGGATTTGCGTTTCTCCGAAGGTGTCATGTCGCGCCAGTGAAGTTTGGGCACGTGTCTTTTGGTGACCGTGGTCAGCATCCGATGTACATCAACTTCCTCCAGATTGCAGATGCAGACACCCATGTAGTATGCGGGAACGTCTTGTCCCTGCGTTCTGACGCTTTCATCGCCCCAAGCGACTAGATTACTCATTGGCTTTCACCTCCGTCATGTCTCTTCTTCTGCGGGACGAGTTCAGCGATTCCCGATCGAACGGCGGTAGCACCGTGTAGGTGTTCACCTTGGAGAACCCTGTGGGGCTCAATGGCGTGGAAATACTTTCTGATATTCTGCTGACCAACCCGCGTTCGACCAACTCATGCAGCCCTCTTTCGGCTGTGTCAGCCGACCACCCGTACCATTCGGGCATGCGCTCAGAAGGTAGCCGGCAGTAGGATTTCTCTCCCAGTACAACCAGTAGCATGGCCAATGCGGGAAGACTGATTTCCTCGTCGAGACCGGTGCGCCAGAACTCATATGACAGGCGCAGAAACCGTTGCCGAGGCCTCTGATAGGGTCCGCCAGACCCATCCTGGGACAGAAGACGCACCTTGACCTCGCGGCCGGAGCCTGATCGTTCCCGCTTGATTAGTTTCCGTTGCTGCAGGCGGGAGAGTATCTTCGTGGCTGCAGCTTTTCCTGAATCGATTCCGGCATGCTGAAAGCATCCGAACGCCCTTGCCCAGGTCTGCAATGGCAGTGTGGTGTACCATTCCCCGTTCTCATCGCTGCTGCTGGTCGATGCCGCTATCAGCAGATACGCCTTGAGACCGCGCAAATCTCCGTTCCTGATGAACCGGGCAAGCACGCTGTTGCGCTCTTCGTTGCCACGTGGAAGCTGCACGAAGGATTTGTCAATCGGCACGAATGACCGTTTCGAGCGGGCAAGGAGTGTCTCTACGGTCTCACGCCAGTCAATCTGATTATCATTCATATGCTACCTTTCGCATGAACATCATCACCATTGCCCGCAATGCTACCATGCAAGCCGAAGAGAGCGAATGTTTCATCATTGCAGATGACGTACACTACAGCGGGTATATGTATATATCTCTCTAATATCTATTTTGTCATATCTATGCCATTGCCTGACATGTCCTATGCCAGCTTCCATGGAAAACGCATCCGACACCCCGTGCTGTCGCGTCGAGCGATGTACTACAGCAGAAATATCCGACATTTTCACCGGTCTGCACATCAGGATTTGCGACGCTATCCCATTCCTCACCTACGAACAAGACGAACCAGCCCCCTACAGCGAACATATCCGCTCCTCATCTCTGCTCAAAACGTAATTCGTCCGGGAAGATCGGGGAATCCCCCTGATTCGTATCCCACGACGGCTTGTGCTGTGGCGGGAATCCGTTCCCGGATTGGCCGGGTTCGCCGGCATCCGCATCGCCCGCATGCGGTTGCGCGCCCCCATGGTCCGGGGCACCCGTACTTGGTGAGGGGCGTTGTCCGGCGGCGTCCGCCTCCGTTTTCCTTTGCATCGACTCGTTGACCCGTCGCATGGCGTCGGTGAGCCTTTCGGCGGCCTGTTCCAGTGTGGAGGGGTTATTGTTCTCGTGCGCCGTGTGTCGGGCGTGGTCGAGTTCGGCTCCGAGATCGATGCGTGGCCGGGCGTCGTCGGTCCTGTCCGCGGAATCCTTGTAGAGCGTGTCGGCCTGTTCGATGACCTGGTTCAGTTTCTCCCGCGCGTCGGCGAGCTGCTTGCGTTCGCGTGAGGCTTTGGCCTTGCCGACGGCATCGCGCAGGTCCTTGGTGCGGGCCTGGATTTGGCCGTTCGTTTTTTCCATGGACGTCCGCCGGTGGTCGAGCTGGTTCGTCGTCATGTCCGGATCGCAGGCGGCCGGCGGTTCCGGGAGCCGGTATCGCGTGATCGCGGCGACCAGTTCCAGGGTCTTGGGATCCTGCACATCCCTGTCGCCGAGTCTCAGGTATGGTTCGGCCTGTTCCAATACCTTGCCCCAGTCCGTTCGTATCGTGTCCGACTGCTTGATTGCTTGATTGCATGACGTGAGCGCCGCCTGATGGTCCCGGATGCTCATCATCGCAGCCAGACCCGCGGCCGACCCGATGATGACGGCCAATGTAAGCGTGATGCCGATGATGCGGACAAGGGGGATGCGTCGGCGTACGGGGACCTCGTCCGATTCCCCGGGCGCCATTTCCTCCGGTGTGATGGCGTCGTCGGCTGTCTGGCCACCGGTTTCCCTGGGTTTCGGGGCTGTTGCCGGTTCCTCCCGCCTATGCGTGACGGGCGTGTGTGTCTTGGTTTTCTCGTTTCGCGTGGCTCGTGCCGGCCTGTCGTCGAGAACGGGTGCGATGGGCCGGAACCGGCGTCCGGGTCTCGTTCCGGCTGGTGGTTCCGGCGGCGCTCCGGCCGTTCCCGGGTCCTCGATGGCGTGCGCGGCCCATTGGTCGAGTTCCGGCCATGTGCCGGGATGGTCGTGGATCTGGGTAAGAAGGTCCCAGTTGCCGGGGTCGCTCATGAGGTCGGAAAGTTCGTAAGGATCGAGCCTGGGATTGATGCGGCGCATGTTTCCTTCTTTTCCGTCGGGGTCAGTGTATGTAGGTGATGTTGGGATTGTTGGCCTGTTCCTTGGTGAGGGTCCTGAGCCATGCGTACGGGATGCCTCCGCCGGATTCGCTGATGACGATGCTGCCGTTGTCTTTGATTTCCTCGACGATGGCGACGTGCCCGTAGTCGGTGCTTGCGCCGAGATAGCCTTTGGAGAAGCTGGCCACGTCGCCGAGCTGTATGTCGCCGCCGGTCGGGTATCCGAGTTTCCGGGCGCTTGACGCCCACATCCAGCCGTCACCCATGTAGCCGTCCACTGGTTTGCCGATCTGCAGTCGGCGGGCGGCCGCCCACCATGTGCATTGGCCGGTCGCATAGGTGGTGATCCTGCCCACGGGCGTGCCGGTCGCCGCCACGTCCACATTCAACGTGCCGGGCTGCATGGCCAACGGCGGCGCGAGCTTGCCGATGGTTCGTCCTGCCGTGGCCGAACAGCCGCCTCCCATGTCGATCGCCGGTCTGACGTTGTCGAGGTACCGTTTGGTGATGCTTGGGATATCCGGGTATTTCATGAGGTTGCCTTCGCTGGCGTTGTGGGCGATGACCAGTGCCGTCAGATCGTCGAGCTTGGCGAATGGCATGTCCGGGTGCGCGGCCTTGAGCTGTTTGACGCCTTCCAGACGGTTTTTCAGGTACATGCCGCCGTAATGGGCGTGGACCATGGGGTCGGTGATGCCTTCGGGTGGTGTCTGGTCGGCGCCGTCGGGATGTACGCCGCGCCATACGCTCCTGTTCATCTGCAGCAGGCCCCATGTGCCGCCGTTGCTGTCGTCGGCGTACGCATCCGGCCGGAAACCCGATTCCTGTTCCATGAGCGCCGCGATGAAATCCGCGCCCAACCCGCTCGACCGGGCCGCCTCGCTTACCCAGGGCTTCGCCTCGTCAGGGACCTCGATCACGCCGGCCTCGCAGCCTCCGCCGTCTCCGGCGGCGACGGTGGGGATGAACCACAGCAACAGGCTGACGATCATCAGCACGGCCACCGCGCCCAGCAGGATCGGGACGCCGACCGTGGCCGACGCCGCTGCGGTGATGCCGGCCTTCACCGCCATCGCCGTCCGTGCGACCATCCGTATGGCCTGCCGTGCGGCCTGGGTCGAGGCCTTGGCGGCGGATCTGGCCCTCCGGCCGCCCGATCGCGCGGCCTTGCCGGAACGACGCGCGCGCCTGGCATGGGCCGAGACCCTCCTCCCCGCCGCGACGCGCGCCATGGTGCCGCCCGTCGCGCTCTTCCTGCGCGGGACGCCGTTCAGGCCTTCGCCGATCCGGCCGGCGACTGCCGTCGGCTGCGGATTGTTTTCTTCGCTGTCCTCCTCCTGTGCCGGTTGCGATTCGAGCACGGACCATGCCATATCGATGCCGCGTTCCGCAGCATCGATGGGCGTCGTGCCGTTCGGATGCGGGGCTTCGGGGCCACCGTTGCGGTTCATGGCCCGTGGGCGTTTCGGTCCGGCCGGCCCGTGGGCAGAGGAGATCCCGTTGATGTGCCGAACCCGCAGTCCGGGAATCCTTCCGTTCGGCCGTATGAGATTGCGCGTGGCCCGGAATGAGCTGGGGGCGAGGGGTCTCATGCGGGTTTCCGATCCTCGAATTTCGTGGTGTACAGCCGGTAGAGCAGGCTGTCGGTGTCGATGCGCCCGTCGAATGGTATGAACGCGGTGCCGCTTTTGGCCATGCCCTGGCCGGGCTGCACGCCGGTGAAGAACGCCCGCTGCTCGTCGGACAGCTTCAGCAGTTCGCACAGGGCGTCAGCATCCGTGGCGGTCTGGTTCAGCAGCAGGAGGAAGTCGCTGTTCGCGAGCATCAGCCTCGCGTCCTGGTTGGCCAGCAGCTCCTCGATGTTCTGCGTGATGCCGGTGGGGGTCAAGCCCCATTTGCGGGCGCGCTTGTACAGGCGCAGGAAGTATTCGGCCGCGTACCGGTTCGAGAACAGCAGGTGGAACTCGTCCACCCACAGCCAGGTGCGCCGGCCGAGACGTCGGTTCCTGACGACCCGGTTCCATATCTGGTCCAAGACGACGAGCATGCCGAACGTGCGCAGCTCCGCCCCCAGTCCGGAGACGTCATAGACGAGGAACCGGCTGGACGTGTCCACGTCGGTGGCATGGGAGAAGGCGTTCAGGCTGCCGGTCGCGTAGATCTCCAACGCGCGCGCCGCGTCACGGCCCCCCGGCTCGCCCAGAGCGGCGAGGCGGTCGTGCAGGGTGGCGAGCGTGGGCATGCCCAGTTCGGGATGCTCCCTCACCTCGCGGTACATGCCGATGACCGTGCGGTCGATCAGGCTGCGCTGCATGCGGTCGATGCCGTCCTGTCCGCCGATCAGCACGCCGAGCATGTTCAGCACGCTCGCGCATTTCGACCGTATCGGGTCGCCTTCGGAATCGTCTTCATATTCGATGTCCAGCGCGTTGATGTGCGCGCGCGACGATTCCCCAATCTCGACTCGTTCGCCGCCGAGACCGTCGCACAACGGCGTGAACTCATGCTCCGGGTCGATGACGATCAGATCGTCGTCCGGCCGGGTCAGATAGATCTGGGTGATCTCGTTCTTCGCCGCCTGGCTCTTGCCCGACCCGGTCGTGCCCAGGATGAACCCGTTGCCGTTCATGCCTTTCGTGCGGTCGATGACCACGGGATTGCCGGTGCGCGCGTTCGCTCCATGGAACACGCCTCCCGGCTCGAACAGCTCCTGCGACGTGAACGGCACCAGAATCGCCGCGCTCGACGTGGTCAGCGTGCGGCGCATCGGCGGCAGGGGATTGCCCAATGGCAGCACGGCGTTCAACCCCTCCACCTGCATGTAGGCCAAGGTCTCGGCCACGCACGACTGCCCATCGATCGCGGCCGTCACGTCACGGACCGTCTGGTCCAGTTGCTCACGACTGTCCGCCGACACGTCCACGATCATGAGGGAATCCACCAGACGGTCGCCGTTATGCTCCAGATCATCGCGCAGCTCGCCCGCCTGGCTCATGGATTCCTGAAGATCATGAGGCAGCATGTCTTCGGGCAGATGCTGTTTGCGGTTCTTGCGCCGCTCGTCGATGGCCTGCATGTCCATCTCGGCGATCGTCCGGTTCACGAGCTTCAGCCCCTCGGCCTTGCCCCGCGGGGACAGATGGATGCCGACCGTGATATCCGCCTTGATGTCCGTGATGGACGACACCAGCTGGTCGCTCAGGTAATCCGGGAAATCCCGCACCAGAAGACACTGGTGCCATACTTCCGTGGTGCCCGAGCTCAACCGGAGCCGCCGGCGGTCCGACACGTCCACGGCGAACGGGGCCACGTAATCCTTCGTGGACATGCCATGCGATTTCAGGAAGCCGTCCTCGTCGAACATGAACCGCGTGCCGCGACGCAGCATCCCGTGCAGCACCTCCAGCCGGGACCGGCGGTCCAGGCGCACGCCGACGCAGCCGCCCACCGACCGCAGTTGCGCCGTGGCACGCAGCACGGCGCGGTTCAGCAGCGTGACCGCACGTTCCCCGTCCCGCTCGCGCAGCGTCAGCGTCAGATACTTGTCCGTCACCGCGCCCTGCGAACGGCCGGCGAGACGCCGGCGCACATTGCGGTTGAAGTCCCCGCGCAACCCATCCAGCATGTCGCCCCGTAGGGGCATGGCGATGCTGCGCGTCACCTCCTCGGGATCCAGCATGCGTGTGGCGACCGTGATCTGGACACCCATGTTCTCGCCGACCGAGTTCAGGAAACGTCCCCACCGGTCCACGACGTCCAGCTGCTGGTCCTGGGTCGCGACCTGATAGTTGATGTCGCTGATCCGCAGCGACACGCTCCACCGGTCGCCGCCCAGATACGCGATCCCGTTGGACAGCATCGAATCATAGCCAAGCAGCTCCTTCGACGAACGAGGTATGCGACGATTCCCGGAGCGCCGGTTTCCGGCCTTTCCATGTCGCTTGTCGTTGCCTTTGACCGCTTTGCTGCCGTTGATGTCAGACATGACGACGTGCCTTCCTTCCTCCGATTCGTCTACGGGTCTTCTCCTTCAACGACGGTTTGCCGGGGAATCTCGCGGGAACATGGGGTTCGAGCGGATACACCTTCGGGCCGAAACGTTGGCGCAGCATGTATCCCAGATACCGTTCCGGCTTCAGTCCCTTCGGACGCCACCAGCCCCACAGCGCGAACGGCAGACACACCACGAACAGCAGATACGAGCCTAGGTCCGTCAGCCCCAACGACCAGAACAACGCCGCCTCCCCGCCGCCCAGGACGAGCATGCACGCGGCGGCCGCCAGTTGACGCCAGCCCAGCCCCCACATCACCTTCGCCTCGACATTGGCGATCTCCTTATACACGCGCATCTGCAACATGAAAGAATCCTTTCCGATTGGCCCCGGTTCCGATGCGGCTATTCGCCGCCTGCTATGGCGCGGCTGACACGCTGGCTCACCGCGATCACGAAGAACAGCAGGATGCCCGCCATCATGAGATTGCCGAAATTGCCCGTCACCCACGACACCATGCCCTTGTCCGCGGAATCCGGGATCCTCACGGCATCGACCACGATCCGCTGATAGAACACCAGACAGACGAACACGCACACCGCATTCACCGACGTACGCGCATACGACTTGAAGAAACCCACGCCGATCGGCTTGGTATCCTCATGCACCAGAAACGCGAACGGCAACGACTGAAACGCCGTCAACGCATACAACTCGATGAACCGCACATACAGCACCACCGTGAACACCACCGACGCCAACTGGGACAACAACCACGGGATCACCAGCAGAAAGAACAACGCCGCCTGCCCCATCACACCTGCATCACGGATCTGGTCGCGCATCAGATCGCCCAACTGGCCACCCTCGCCCGCCACCTCAAAGGACATCTGCGAGGACACGCCCTGCATAAGGAACTGCGTGACCCGGTTGAACATGCCGATGAACAGACCGGCGTTCTGCACGGCGATGAACACCAACGCGATCTTGAACATGGTGCCGGCCACGATCTTCGCACCCAGATCGCGATCCGCTTCAATGCGCGTCGAGTTGCGCGCCAGCTCCAACGTGAACATGACCGCGAGCACCACCGATGTCAGAGGCTTGACGGCGACTCCATGCACGTTCACCGCCAACTGGTAAAGAGCGGGATTCCATGTCTCCGGCGCCTGGGACAACAGCCCGGCCGTGATCGAACCGGCACCTCCGCCGCCGATCATGTTGAGCATGGCTACGATGAAGTCCTCCATGGCAGGCCCCGAATCAGCTCAGCCCAGAGCCACCGCGTTGAAAATCTGCGCGGCCGCGATGATCATGCCTCCACCCACGATCTGCCACAGTCCAGACTGCGTCTGCGGCCCATTATGATCCTTCAGGCCGCCGCCGAATGTGACGGCGCCCCACACCAGCCACAGCCCACCGCCGATGGTGGCGAACCTGACGAACAACTGAAGCACCTGATTCAACAAATCCACGACGGCCTCCTCTGATGACGATCAAGGAGCCCGACAGGCAACGGTCTCCGTTGACACCCATCGTCAGGGAAAGCCGGCGGAATAGCGGCGGACAAGAATGGTCTCGTTGTCCTTTATGTGCGGTGAGACCGTTTTGATCAGGACGAATAAAGAAGGAGGCGAGCAAAGCTCGCCTCCTCGATTCATAGAGTCAAATTCAGCGGAACCAGACCTGAGCGTGATAGCTGGTCGAGTACCCGTCATCGGCGTATGCGCGGCTGGACTGCAGAGTCCACACGGTGCTTGCTACGCGCCTACCATGCTGCGCATAGGAGCGACCTTGGGTTCCTCCGTTGGTCCAAGTCTGGGCCAAGGCATAGTCCGTGCCGGCATGGAGAGCGTAGGTTCCGGCCGCGTTAGCGGCAGGAACGGTGAAAGCCATCACGGCTGCCGCAGCTGCGGCGACGGCTCCGACTTTGCCCAGCAGACCGATTTTGCTTTTGGCGGTGGTGTTCATGGGAGTTCCTTCCTCCTTGGGTTGTCCAACCTTTCCGGTTGGTGCTCCCATAATATGCATTGACTGACTAGTCAGTCAACAAGAATCGTTGATTCTTGCCATACGATTCCCTTATAGCCTGTTATCAGAGAGTTCAGCCGCTTTGCTCAGACCGGTTAGGGACAGATAGAAATCAAGAGCCTGACGGAGCTGCTGCTTATTCTTCCATCGATCGGACCTTATGACGGCGATGTACATATCGATTAGGGCTCCTGCCTTAATGCTGTCATGGGCGTCGTTGAGCTGCCCAAACAAGACTAGTTCAAGTGCTTCCTCCCACTTCATGTGCCCCGCGTTCTCCGCTCGGGCTTTTTCTTCATGCAGCAGCAATCCGGAACGTATTCGCGCATCTTCATAGTGCATGTCAGCAATCGCGGCGAGAATCCGAGCGAAATCGCTTCTGCCGCTACATTGGGACACTTTTGCGCACAGGCGCTCATCGCACCATTGGATAAGCGTATCCCGTAATGCTTCCTTCGTGTGAAAATGGAACAGCACTGTGCCACGCGTCAAACCAAGTCGGTCAGCGACGCCCTGCAATGTGGTCTTCGCATATCCCTGTGTTTCAAATTCGAGAGCCGCGGCTTCGAGCAGGGCTTCGCGCGTTCTACGTCTCCGTTCCGCACTATTCATCGATATCCTCGCATTCATTGACTAATCAGTCAGTATGAGTAAGGATATCTTATCGTGAATAAATCATCTAATGGGCATGCCGATATGTCGATTTAGCATGATTCCGGCGCGGAATACATCGGCTGTGGGACGGCTGATGTTGAGGCTGGCGCCGATGGCGTCTGTGCAGGCTTTGGTGATGGATAGTCCGAGGCCGTGGCCAGGTTGGTTGGCCATGCGGGTTGCGTCTCCTCGGTGGAATGGTTGGATGAGGTCGGCCGTGGCTTCGGGGTGGTCCGGCTGTTTTGTGGTGTTGGTGATGCTGATGGTGACGTGCTGCTTGTCGTCGTGGATGGTGCAGGTGATGGCGCCGTGGTCGGTGTTGTGGATGATGGCGTTGCGTATCAGGTTGTCCACAGCGAGCGAGAGGTAGCGCGGGTTCGTCTCGATGAAGGGGCCGTGGTATGCGGCGAGTCCGTCGGCGTCGATGCGCAGGTGACGTGCCTGTGCCTGTTCGCGGTGGGTTTCGAGCGTGTCGCGTACGATGCGGGCGGGGTCCACGGTTTCCGTGCTGGTGTCGGGCACGGTCTGGATGCGGGAGAGTTCGAGCAGACTGTTGATGAGTTCACTGCTTTTGCGGTTCGCTTCGATGGCGTGGCTGATGGCTGGTTTGACGTCCTCGGGGAACCGGTCCTGGGCCATGAGCGCTTCGAGGCTGGTGCCGATGGTCGTGATCGGTGTTTTCAGTTCGTGGCTGGCGTTGCGGATGAACGATCGTTGCAGTTCGTTGGATTGCTCGATGCGGTCGAGCATCGTGTTGAGCGTGTCGGCTAGGCCGGCGGTCTCGGCGTCGGGATGATCGAGGCTGATGCGCCCGGCGGGATGGTCGGGGTCGAGTTGGCCGGTCTGGCGGCTGATGGAGTCGAGGTGTGCGGTGAGTTTGCCCGACAGGTTCCAGACGAGGAGCACGGCCAGGAGCGCGGATACGGCGAACACGGCGAGCGATCCGTAGCGCATCCATTGCACGACGCCGTCCCTGACGGTGAGCACCACGCCCTCCGTGCCGGTCTGCCCGGCGGTCGGAGAGAGAATGGCACCGGTCACGTCGCAGGGATCCGCGTTACATGAGTCGGCCGTGCCGGGAACCCCGTCCTGGGGCGTGGCAGGTTCCGTCGTGATGGTGTTCTGGTTGCTGCCTGTGGAGATGGTGTCCACCTGATGCTGGAACGCCCAGTCGAGCGAGATGTTCTGTACGAGGATCACGGCGAGGAGCATGCCGAGCAGGAGCAGTCCGACGGTGACGGCGAGGCGGATGCGGAAGCTGGCGGGTTTGCGCGGGCGCGCGGCGTGCCCGGCCGGCCGGTTGGTCGTGTCGGTGTCGGTCATGGTATGCGGTATCCCTCTCCGCGCGACGAGGCGATGAGCGAGGGGTCGGGCAGTTTGCGTCGTAGCGAGTAGACGGCGGTCTTGACGAGGTCGGGCTGGTCGTGCGCCTCGGACGGCCACAGGGATTCGAGAAGGGCGCGGGTGTTGATCCACCCGCCGTCGGCGCGCAGCAGTTCCTCCAGGAGCGAGTATTCGCGGGGTGCGAGGTCGAGAGGCCGGCCGTCCGCGTAGGCGAGCCGTCTCACGGTATCGACGGACAGCCGTCCCCGTGAGATCACGGTGGGCGCGTCGTCGGCGTCGCCTCGGCGCAGGAGCGCGCGGATGCGGGCGAGGAGTTCGGGGTAGGCGAACGGTTTGGGCAGGTAGTCGTCGGCTCCGAGGTCAAGGCCGTGCACGCGGTCCTCGATGCTGCCGGCCGCGGTGAGCATGAGCGTGCGTACGGGGATGCGCAGCCTGTCCGCGGTGCGCATGACCTCGTCTCCGGAGAGCACGGGCAGATCACGGTCGAGGAGCATCACGTCGTATTCCCCCCGTGAGAGCAGGTCCAGCGCCTCGACGCCGGTGCCTGCCAGTCCGGTCGCGTACCCCTCGTGCCTGAGACAGTCGTCCAGCACGGCCGACAAGTCGGCGTCGTCCTCGACGATCAGGATCCTCGCCATATTTCGTTGCCTCCGATTCCGATTCATGGCCTTCATGCGATTGCCTTCGCGTTCTCCATTGTGCTCGGCGTGGGTGTGCGTTAGGTGAGCGCGACACGCACCCATCGCTCACGGAGAGCCGGCTGTAATGGGCATCGTCCGGCAACCGCCGGGCCAAAGCATCGCCCCGGCAGCGGCGAACCCATGCAAGGGAGGAACACATGCGAACCACATCCGTATTCAGACTGTCGGCGGCCGCGGCGCTGGCCGCCGCGCTGGCCGCGCCATTGTCGGCATGCGGCCAACAGCAGTCGTCGCAGTCATCCGGCGCGCCCTCCGCGACGACGTCGCAGGACGCGGCACCGAAGACCGACAGCCAGGGCGGCGACGCGCCGCAGGGATCGAACCCGGCCTCGAAACAGGCCGCCGAACGATACCGCGACTGTCTCACGGCGGCGGGAGTGCCCGCGCAGATCATGGACGGCAACTGGGTCGTGCTCCAATGGACCGGCGACGGCTCCGGCTCGGTGTCCTCGGGGTCCACGGACGGTGACCGGGACAAGGCCATCAAGGAATGCCAAGCCAAGGTGCCCGACTACCACGATCCCGACTTCAACACCAAGTAAACAGACCGCACCAGCCGATGGAAGGGGAAACCACCATGACCACCAGCACATCATCCATCCTCCGCCAAGAAACGCTGCGCAGGGCCGCCGCGCTGCTGTCCTGCATGGGACTGCTCGTCTCGCTGACGGCATGCTCAACGCCCTGGAACCAGAACACGGCCGACGACGCGCAGACATCCGGCACCAGAATCGCGCCGAGCATGAGCGCCCTGTTCGACCAGTACCTCGCCAAGGACACACTCAGCCAGTTCGAGCGCGACGTGCTCCAACGGGCCAAGAAGACCGGCAAGATCAGCGCCGAGGACTACGAGACCGCGCACGACAAACAGACCGCGTGCATGGCCGAGAACGGGTGGCAGGAACAGACCCGCAAACTGTCCAACGGACTCTACCAGACCACCGGTGTGACGCCGGTGCCATCGACCGACGCCGAAGTGAACAAGTACATGGAGGCATCCAACACCTGCTCCGAGGGTACCAGCAAGATCATCGAATCCCTCTACCAGCTCCAGCAGGGCAACCCGGGCCTCCTGGCCGACCCGTACGAGACCGCCGTGGAATGCCTGAAGAAAAGCAGCCTCGTCGATGACGCCTACACCGGACGCAAACTCGAAAACGCGTTGAACGGGGACGGAGCGTCCAAAGGACTGCCGTTCGACGCCTCGTCGGACGCCGCCCAGTCATGCTTCACCGGAGCCGGCCTTGCCGTCAACATCGGCTGACGAACAAGCATCCGACGAAAGGAAACGACCACATGAAAACACGAATCCTGACCCCGCTGATCCTGACCGGCCTGGGGATGCTGTCCGCGGGCGTGCTCGTCACCGCGCTCGTCATCCCCACGCCCACACCCGACGGACTGTCCGCGGCCACGAGCCCCGACACCGTCACGGCCAGCCGCCAGCAGTTCGACGACGAACGGACCGTCGAGGCCTCGTTCGAGACCAGCGCGGAACAATCGCTCACCTCGCGCGCCGCCGGCACCGTCAGCGAAACCCTGTGCATGCCCGGCCAAGCGGTCGAATCCGGCAAACGACTGCTGTCCGTGGACGGCAAACCCGTCATCGCCCTGCACACCGACACGCCCCTCTACCGCGAGATCGGCACCGGCGACACCGGGCCCGACGTGCTCGCCCTGCAACAGGAACTCGCCCGCCTCGGCTACAACGCCGAAGGCAACGGCACCTACGGGTGGCGCACCAAGGACGGCGTCAACCAGCTGCTCTCGCAGGCCGGCGATCGCAACCCCGACGGCAGGATCGGACCGACCGACGTGGCATGGCTGCCCCAGACCACCGCCACACCAACCCAATGCACGGCCGGACTGAACACCAACCTGACGGACGGTGCCGAAATCATGAAGACCGGCGGCCAACTGACGGCCATCACCTTCCCCACGCCGGCGAACCTGAGAGAAGGCAAACGCACGTTCACGCTCTTCGGCGTCAAGACCAGCCTCGACAAGACCGACGGCAGGATCAGCGACCAGAAATTCCTCGACCAGATCCAGGCCAGCGACGGCTACAAGACCACCCTCGCCGACCAAGGCGGCAAGAAACCAACCGCCACCCTCGCGCTCGAACAACCCATCGACGCGATCAAGGTCCCGCCCTCCGCCATCACCGGCCAGAACGGCACCCGCGCCTGTGTCTCGCCCGACGGCAAACAGGCTATCCCCGTCACCGTCATCGGCTCCGCCCTCGGCGCCACGCTCATCCAACCCGAACAAGCCGACGCGACAATCGGCAAAGTCGCCCTCGGCCACAAACTCGACGACATCCAATGCCCCGCCGCAATGCAGCACTGACACAAGGAGGACGCGCATGAGCACCAGCATCCTGCCCCTCGAAACGGTCGCGGACCCCGTGCCGACACGGCCAATCGACTCCGCGCGGCCCGCGGCCGGCGGAATACCGTCGGTCACGGGCGAGCACGTGGGCCACCGGTTCGCGGACGGCCCCTGGCTGTTCCGCGACCTTGACTTCACCCTCACGACCGGCGAGGCCGTCGGCCTGTGCGGGCCGTCCGGCTCTGGCAAATCCACCCTCCTGTCCATCATCGCCGGCTTCGAGCCGCCCGCCGAAGGAACCATCCGACGCAGCCGGGTCAACCGCGTGCGCTGGGTGTTCCAGAACCCCCACGGCATGCCACGGCGCACCGCCATCGACCACGTCGTCCAACCACTCCTCGGCCAGGGCATCGACCGCACGCAGGCCGAAGACGAAGCCATCGCCATCATGAGCACGTTCCACCTGACCAAAGTCGCCGCACGCGAGTTCCGGGAACTATCCGGAGGCGAAGCACAGCGTCTCATGCTCGCCCGTGCCATCGCCAGCAAACCCGACCTCCTCCTCGTGGACGAACCCACCGCCCAACTCGACCAGCGCACCGCCAACGACATCGATTCCACCCTCACCGGACTCGCGCAAGGCGACGCGATCGTCGTCATAGCCACCCACGACCCCAACACCCGGGCCGCGTGCACCCGCGTCATCGACCTCGCGTGGCACAATCCGAACCCCAACATCGACACCAAGGACGACACACGATGAAACCGACCGCCATCCTGTCCGAAGTATGGCGCAACGTCGCCACCGGCACTACACGTGCCCTCGCCTGCGCCGGCATCCTCACCCTCATCGCAGCAGGAACCGCCGTATTCGACCTGACCGCCATTACTTCCCTCCAACACGAATCACGGCAATGGGCCACCAGCGCCGCCGCCATCCACATCATCTCCGGCAGCAAGCAGATCGACCCGACCACCTGCGCAAACCTCACCCAAACCACCGGCACCACAGGCGGCACCACCACGAATCCCATCCAAGCGGCCGGTGCGCTCAAAAGCAACGGGGAAATCACCCTGACCGCCATGCCCGCGGCCCCACTGGACGCCTGGCAGGCGACACCGGGACTCGCTAACGTGCTCGGCGTTGGAGCAAGAGAGCAAACCCAACCCGGCGTATGGATCTCCAGCCAACTCGCCGCCACCCTCCACGCGCGCGAAGGAGACGACCTGCCCACAACCCAGGGCACCATGCACATCAGCGCGGTCTTCCCCTGGGCCGACGACAGCCGCGACCAACGACTCGCCTACGCGATCATCACCCCCACACCCATCAACGCCGGCCAGCAATGGGACGAATGCTGGGCCACCATCAACCCCGCAAACCCCGACGCCGAAGACCTGCTCAACACCACCGCGACCGCCATACCCGGAGCCGCGCCCGCCACCCAAACCAAACAAGCCAACACCATGCTCGGCACCAACCCCGACCTCGACACCCGCTACCGGCAGCGAACCACCCGCAGCATGCTCGCCATCACCCCCATCGCCGCGTTCGCCATCGCCATCATGGCCACGCGCGCGCGACGCATCGAAATAGCCGACGACCTGCACATGGGCATGCCCCGCCAAGGCATCCTCGCCACCAACGCGCTCGAAACCCTCGCATGGACCCTGCCCGCCATCCTCACCGCCACCGCCATCACCTACACCACGGCACGCTGGACCAGCGGACACGCCAACGCACTCACCCTGACCACCATCCAGCTTCCCGCACTCACCGCAGCCCTCATCGCCGCGCAAATCGGAGCTGCCATCGCCATCACCGCCATACACGACAACCAACTCTTCGTCTTCTTCAAAAACAGACAATGAGCATGAGGGGTGCCAGTTCAGACTGCCATAAGCCTTGATTAAAGGGCGAGCATGTTTTTCAATGACACGCCCGCCCTCTATGCATTGCCCCTTTGTCGGGACGCTTGAAGTTTATCAGTTGTAGGTCATTTCCTGAGTAGGAGAATCCGTCATCTTGCAAATCCCGGGTTATGCTGTAGTAAAACCTTTACTAAAGTTTGCGGGGAGGATGTCATGGCCACGCTCAAGGAGGTCGCGGAACGGGCCGGGGTGTCACAGAGCACGGTGTCGCGCTTGCTGAACGACCCATCGTTCTCCATCAAGGAGGAGACGCGACGGCGCGTGCTGCGCGTATGCGAGGAGCTGGGATACCGCAACGTGTTCCGTCCCGCGATTGCTGTGCTGGACGCTCCTCCATCCGGGGAGAAGCTGCAGGACGCATACTTCTCCGATCTGCGGAAGGTTCTTGCGGAGTGTGCGGAGTCGATGGAATTGGACCAGCCCACGTTCATCCGGTCCATACGCGAGCTGACGGAACGCGCGGCGGAGTTCGATGGGTTCATCACCGTGGATGCCACGGTGTTTCCTGAAGCGGACCTGCGCGCCCTGCATGCGGCACTCCCGCATGGCGTGTGCATCGACACGAATCCGGCACCGCACCTGTTCGACTCCGTACGGCCCGATCTGTCGCAGACGATGTTGGACGCCCTGGACGCGATGATTGCGGCGGGCCGTAGACGCATCGCGTTTCTCGGCGGCGTGGGCAGCATCATGGGCACACATGACTATCCCGAGGACATCCGCACGTTCAAGACCTGCGCCTACTACCTGCCGCTCGCCGGCATCGTCGCCAGCCTCGTCGTCTTCCTCCTGACCGTCAAGATCGACGAGAACATGCACGACCACATCGTCGAACAGCTCGAAGCGCGCCTCGCCTCCGAGGAAACCGACAAGCAGTAAGAAATCCAACTACAAACAAAAAGACCTTGGGTGGGTTGTCATCTATAGATGACAACCCACCCACCACTCAAGTCGTTCGAATCGTAACTGCGCAATTATTTAATGTAAATGACTCTATTCTAATAGAATGTTTCCTTCTTTCGTCGCGCCAAAAGAAACATCAATTGTAATCCGTAATAATTTGATGAATACATGATAGTTCTTCCAATCGTAAGATACTCCGACTGGAAGAACTATCATGACGGGAAGCAGGTCCGACGTCCGGGTCAGATCACGGACGATTCGTAAGGAATCTCATCCGTAGTCTCGGCGACATCCTCATCGGTATCCGCGATATCGCTGGACTGCGCCGATTCTGAGTGACGGCCGCCAGCACTGTTCCCGTGTCTGAACCGGCGGGCGGCGACCAGTCCCACGCCGACGGCGAGCAGGGTGATTGCCGCTGCGATCACGCCCTGGATGGCGGCGCCGGTATGGGCGAGCCCGGTCCGGTAGCCGTTCCAGTCGTCGGTGTTGCTGACCACTTCGGTGTCGGGGCAGACGAGCCTGCCGTCGATCGTGACCGCGTCATCGGGTGCGGACGTCTCGTCCTTGCCGTCGAACGGATCCGGGTCGGAGACGACGCATTCGACCAGCGGCGTGCCGGTGACCGTGGCGCGGTCGGTGTGATGATCGGTCACGCCCTTGAGGATGCCCTTGACCTCGACGCTCTCGCCGGGCTTGAGGACACGGCTGTCCCAATCGGCGGGATATTCGAGATCGGTCACCCGGCCGTCGCCGGCGACCAGTTGGTCCTTGAGGTTCAGGTCCTTGGTTCGGTACCATGCGCCCTGCTTGGTGTCGGGGTCGGTGGTGCTGGTGTTGGTGATGGTGAACACGATGCGCGTGTCGCCCTGCATGGCCAATGCGTCCTTGACCTGGTCGCGGTCGCCGGTCGGCCAGCCGGAGGCCTCGTCCCATTTCTCGATCTTCAGGCTCGGGGTCATGTCGGGCGTGTGCGTCTCGACCTGGTTGGACGGGCGGCTGGTGCCGTTGAGTGTTTCGTCGAACCGGTTGGCGATGTGTTCGCCGGTCTTGACGCGCTTGCACTGGATGAACGCGGTCCATGCCTGCTCGTTTTCGTCGTTGCCGCTGACGAGGTCGAGCATGCGTTGGGTCGCCGTGACGGTGACCACGCCCTTGTCATCCTGGGCGAGGGTGAACAGTTCGCCGCCGTACATACCGGCGTCGAAGCCGCTGCCGGCGATCTTCACGCCCCTGCGGGCGATCACCTTGCCCTGTTCGGTCAGGTCGCGCATGGCGTACACGGCCCATTGGCCGGTGTACTGATCATGTTCGGTGTCGAGCGGGTCGGTGATGCTCCAGTCGGTGACCTTCTGGTAGGCGCGGTGCGCGGGCAGCACGGAGCTGTCGAGACGGTAGAGGAACAGGCTGTTGAGGTACACGCTGTGCTTGTCGATGGATTCGCCGTCCACCTTCACGACCACGTCCTTGGAGGGGTTGACGGGTTTGAGGGGGTTGGCGACTTCGTTGGTGTCCTTGCGGGTGTCGTTGACGACCTGCGTGGCTTTGTTCTTCACGATATGTCCGTCGGTGACCTTGATGACGGTCATCGGCAGGCTCACCTCGTAGCTCGTACCCAGCATCGACTGGTCGATGGCCGGCTCCTTCAACGGGTCGTGGGTTTTCTTTTCGGCGTATTCCTTGAGGTTCCTGGGCTGGGGGTCGCCCTTGATGGTCTCGCCGGTGGCCGGCACTTTCGTGTCCGCGGTCCTGGCGTACACGTAGGCGACGCCGTCGATCGCCGCGATGTTGAACTTCGCGGTCACGTCCTTGCCGGTAGCGGTGTCGGTGACCTCGATGTGCTTGGCGTCGAGGGAGAGGTATTCGTCGTCCCAGTCGTCGGTCATGCCGAGTCTCCAGACCTTGTAGGCCTGGTTGGTCTGCTTGGCGTCGATGGTCACGCGGTAGTAGATTCGGTCGCCCAGCAGCGCGGTCTTGCCGTCGATGCTGATGGACGGGTCGGCCTGGGTGTCCTTCTTCACGGGAGTGAAGTCGGGCGGCTCGTTCCATACCTTGTTGCTCGGGGTGATCATGTTGTTCAGGGTCAGGGCCCACTGGTTGCCGATTTTGGTGTCCGTGGGCGCGTCCTTGGCGACCGTGCCCTCGAAGCGGACGATGATGCGCGGGTTCGCCCCGTTGCGCCAGTTGGTCTTCACGTACCCGTCGGAGAACACGAGGCGCACCGCGTGCTGCGCGTCGTTCCACTGGGTCTCGTACTCGGTCTTCGGGATGAACCTGCCGGTGGACAGGTCGGTGACCTCCAGGGTCTGCTTGTCCACTTCAAGATGCTCGTCATAGGTGTCGGTGACCGCCACCTCGCTGACCGAGTACGCGAGATTGCCGGGCAGGTGGGGCTGGGTCTCCAGACGGTATTCCAAGCGTTGGCCCGGGTAGACGACCCTGCCGTCCACGGACGCCTGGTCGCCTCCCTGCGAGGATTCGCCGACCACGTCCTTGACGACGGGCGGTATGTAGCCGCAGATCTTCGGCTCGTTCGTGGGGATGGTGTGCGTGTTGACGGTCTGGGAGCCCTTGTTCGTCAGCGCCTTGCCGTCCGGCGCGGTGCAGAACGACAGTTCGTCGCTCGCCTGCTTGCCGAAGTCGTCGCGCACCTGGCCCGCGCCCTTGCCGTTGGCGTAGGCCGCCTTGCCGGGAATGAGCAGCGTGACCTGCTTCGCGGTCTTCAATCCCTTCAATCCCTCGCGATAGGCCCGGCCTGCGGTGGCGGTCACCGTGGTGCCTTCCATCGTGATCGTCCACTGGTCGGTGACGTCCCTGCCGTGGTTGGCGATGTCGGTGACGCTGGACTCGCGATCGGTGCCGGCATCGGCCTCGTACACCTTGATCTTCGACTTGTCGTCGGCGTCGAACAGGTAGTCGGCGGCCGACCAGTCGTCCGTGAGCGTCAGGGTTTCCGGGGCCTGGATGAGGTTCTTGGCGATGGTGCCGTTGACCACCGAGGCGACCCGGTCCCCGTCCAGAAGCGTCATATCGTCGGCGCCGGTCCGGTTGGTCTCCTTCGGGTCGATGACCGCCTCCCACTGGCCCTTCGCGTTCAGGCGGATCCAGCTCTTGTCGGGATTCGGCCGCCACGTATCGAACTGTTTCTTTCCGGCGTCGGCCTCGGGCTCGTGGTTCCACTTGCCCCACGCATGGTCCTTGACCTGCTGGAAGTCGGAGGGCTTCGACACGGTCACGTCGAAGCTGAACTCGTAGACATGGTCCATGGGCATCTCGCCCTTGTCCGCCGAACGCGCGGCCGGTGCCGTACGTGATGGTGGTGCGGTTCGTCATCCGGTCGGCGCTCACGCCGTCCTCGATCTTCTTGACCGGGGGTTCGGGCGGCACCGAGCTCACCTTCCAGGATTCGGCCGGATCGCGGTCCGCGGTGTCCACGGCCGCCTGCATGCGGCCCTGCTTGGGTACCTGGATGTCGATCCAGTACGTGCCCTCGGCCCAGTGTTCCATGCCGAAATCCTTCGGCGAGGCGAGATCGTCGAGCTGGGTATCCCCATTGCTCGGGAAGCTGATCGGCTTGCTCACGCTCTTCGCGGGCAGGTAGGGGCCGTTCTCGTAATGGATGATCGCGGTGCCGTTCAACGTCTCCCTGATCGCGGAACCGCCGTTGTCGGCGTGGATGACGTCGCCGATCGGGTCGGTGGAGCCGACCTGCATGTCGGTCTTCTGCTTGTGGCTGGTGGTCACGTTCAGCTTGTAATCGACCGGCGGCTGGTTCTGCGCCAGCACGATCACGCGGAACGAGGCGTTCGGGTTGGAGTCGATCGACTCCTGTGCCAGCGAGTCAACGCTGCGCGTGCCGAGCTTGTCCTTCCACGTGGTCGAGGTCGAGTACTTCTGGCCCTGATACGTGTAGTCGCCCTTCGCCTCGGCCTTCCACTGCGCCTCCCAACGGTTCTTCGCGTTCGAACTCACATAGCTGCCGTTGAACGAACCATCCGCCAAGCGCACGTAGCCCACCGCCACCAGACGGCAGTCCGCGTTCCCCTCACCCGTATAGGAGCGTTGGCACTCATCGATCGCGTCGCTCAAAGTCTTGTTCATGTTCACGAACTGGTTCTGCCCGTTCGCCAGATCGGACGACAGACGCACCTTCGCGTCACTCAACGCCGTCTTCATGCCATCCAGCGTGGCCGGCCACGAATCCTTGTAGATCCAATGCACATCGGCCGTCTGCGTCGGACCACCGCCCGAACCGCCACCGTCCTCACCGGAACCACCGCCACCGTTATCGGCCAACGCTACCGGAACCAGACAGGCCAGCAACGCCGCGGCGGCGGTGATCGACGCCACCGCACCGGCGCCCTTCTTCCCGAACCTCATACGAAATCCTTTCCCACATACGACAGAAGCGCCCCTCTCCGGGAAAGGGAGGAGACGGGGACTCCAGAACCCGCCTCCTCCCGGGTCCCTGGAAGAAAAGCACGCCCGCAAGCCCGACGGCCGGCCGCCGGACCCCGAAAGCACCATCAGCATCACCCCGCGCCAGGTGGTTCTGCGGCGGACAAACGTTGCCTCGGTCGAACCACCTCATCGTGGATCGGGGCTGTTGTGTCGCTCCGGTTATGATCTGATTACGAAACGCGGTGGTATGCACACAGGTTACGCTGTATAATAGTCATGTATTTCAATTAAAAATTGATTATTGTGAGTTTTAGAGAATGGCAATGTGATGATTCGTTTGAAAAGACTTGTTCTGGATGACATGAGGAACATATCGCATGGCGTCTTGGATTTCGATGATCTGCCCACCGGCGGCAGCGTCACGGGTATTTACGGGCAGAACGGGTCGGGCAAGACCACCGTCATCGACGCCATCGGGATACTGCGCGCGCTGTTGTCCGGGAATATGCTGCCGGATACCGCCGGTGATGTCGTCAGCGCCAGCGCCGGTTCGGCGACCGTGACGGCGACGTTCCTCATTGGAGATAAGCAGAAGCCGAGCTATCTTGAGTACAGGGTGTCCATGCGCAAGGCGAATCCGGATTCGACGCGGGCGCGCGTCGTCGCCGAATCGGTGCGTATCGGCGACGATCCCTCGCGTTTGGGCCGTGAGGTGCTGGGGCATCGTATGGAGGATTCCGAGGCGGACGGGTTCGTGTCGACCCCGGTCTACGTGTGGCGTTCCATCGAGGCGGTCAGTTCGGTGAAGACCGTGGTCTCGCGCACCGCGGACCGCGCGTACATGGAAGGGCGTTCGTTCCTGTTCTCCCGGTGCGCCACGCTCGACGACCGGCCGGACGCCGAGTTCCTGATCGACTGGGCGGTGGCCCGTGTGCGGGAGACGAATGGCGTGTCCTCCAGGTCGTTGACGTATATCAACGAGCGTTTCGGCGAGTTCGTCCGCCTGCGCGAGACGCTGTGCGGTTACGCGACCAACGACATCTTCGTGTCCACCACCCGTCGTGGCTCCTACGCCGCGTTCGCGATCATCCCGATCATGGAGGAGAACCCGGAAGGCCGCAACACGGAATTCCCGTTCGACCTGCTGCAGCCCAATCCACTGACCCCCGGCCAGGCGAAGCGGCTCGGACAGACCGTGGAGTCCTTCGACCGCATCCTGCCCACCATCGTGCCCGGCCTGCACGTCCTGCTGAAGACCGGCACCGCGCCTTCCGGCAAGGACGGCGAGGACCGGGTCACCGCGGAACTGTTCTCGCGCCGCGGCGACGTCATGGTGCCCTTCCGCTGCGAGAGCGAGGGCATCATACGCATCACCGCGCTGCTCGGCTACCTCAAGCACGCGTACAACGACGAGAACGCGCTGGTCGCCGTGGACGAGTTCGACTCCGGCGTGTTCGAACTACTGCTCGGCGACATGCTGGACCAGTTGGCGGACGGGTGCGCGGGGCAATTGGTGTTCACCGCCCACAACCTGCGTGCGTTGGAGGTGTTGCCGAACAGCTGCATTCGCACGACGGTGACCGATCCCGACAACCGGTTCGCGACCATCCCCCGTAAGTCCTCCACGAACAACCAGCGCAAACGGTACCTGACAGCCAGCGAGCTCGGATGGAACGGCCCCGACATCTATGATTCGCCCATACCGCGCATGTTCGGCAACAGCCTCTACGCCGCCGGCCACCCCGACGAGGACGACGACATCGACGACGATCTGGCAGCACTCAATGCCGCCGGGACGGAGGCGGACCGTGGCTAAACGCAAGATCGTCCTGCTGGTCGTGGAGGGCACGAGCGACGCCAGCCTGCTCGTGCCGGCGTTCTCGGCGTTGATCGAGAACCGCCTGTTCCAAGGTCAGGAATTCCATTGCGACGTGCTGACCGCGCCGAACCACCGCGAGGAATTCCATCGGCGCAACGGGTTCTACCCCGCGGACAAACCCTCGCAAACGGTGCGCGAACTCGTTGAGTATTATCTCAAGGACCATGATCGCACATGGGGCCAGCTCGGCCATGTCATCCAGATCTGCGATCTGGACGGTGCGTTCGCGCCTGACGACAGCGTGCGGGAGAACCCGTCAGCGGAAGAAACCCTGTATTCGACGACCGACATCGTCACCACGAACCGCGACGCTCTGATCGCGGACCGGACGACCAAGCGAAACGGCGTGGGCTCCCTGCTCAAACTCGACGGATTCAGGAAGAAGCAGGGCGGTCGCACCGTCTTGATTCCATACCGTCTGTTCTATGTCAGCCGCAACCTCGAACACGCGTTCCGCGGCAGGACCGACAACCTGGACGCGCAGCACAAGCAGAGCGGCGCCATCAAACTGGCCGACCGCTTCACACGGGACCCGAACCTGTTCTCGACGACTCTCCAATCCCTGCGACGCATACACGGCAACCCGGCCACTTGGGAGGAATCCTGGCGATACGCCATGCAGGACTTCCACTCACTCGAACGCGGCAGCAACCTCGCCTTCGTGGAACCATACCTGGCAGGCGAACTGCAATAGGTCATCCGTAGCTGGATAGCCTGGAGTCGCATTAGCAATCCTAGGACCATCCGGCTGCGGACACGAATTATGGTTAAGAATATGGACTTAGAGTATTTGTAACATAACGCAGAGGTCGTCTATAACATTGTATTTCGCATCTATTTCAGTTTCGACAAATGCGGGCATGATGTAGATAATGAGGACTATATGGAACGCGGATTCGCAGTCGATAAGACATTGTCGATGAATTGCAGATGATTGCGTACAAGGAAGTATACAATATGATAATACATGGAAAACATATCTCCGCACCTTATAAAAGTCCGCTATATCGCAATAATGAATATCATATTTCGGTTGGTAATCAGGGAATCGACCTAGATAGTATATATAATGACAACAAGGTTGAAAACGCTGAATTTTTACGATGGCTTGGATATGAGTCTTTCTGGCTTATTATTGGAATAATATTATCCTCTATTTCGGCCATAGCTCGTCATTATAAGGAATTATCTTTAAATGAGTTGGCAGAAAAATCTTCTTGGGATAAGACGGAATCTATACTAAAAGCTTTCCCCTGTTTTGCAGAAGATGCAGGCCTGTCTATTATCCTCGCTTTATTGGCGATAGTTGCGGGTCTTTCCGTGGGTATCGCAGTTGAGGATCTTTCAAAAAATCATATGTTTAGATTCAGATCTATGGGTAGAACGCTCATACGATTCAGTAATCTTTCCGTCTGCTTTCTCGGCCTGTCATCCGCTAGTCTGATTCTCCGGTATGGGAAAGGACTTGGTGTTCTTCTTATTTTTGGTTTATTGTTTTGTTTCACTATGCTTTACGGCATAGGCGATATATCTGTGAATTATCGTACTCGATTGAAGGAATTATCCAATAGATTGCACGAAGCGGAAAAAGAGCTATGCAATGTCGCCAATAGGAAAAGAAAGCGCTATGTGTTTCGCAGTGTGGGAAGATGGAATAGGACTCTTAATAGTATCGGATTGTCGTTTGTGATTCTGGTCTATGTTTGCTCATCCGTGCATCAGCATAAGTTATTGTTGGCCAATTTGGTGATTTCTTTTACATTGGTTGTTTTTTACTGGTTGTCAGTTTACGTTCTAGGAAGCATCCTTTATGATTCAATAAAGGTGTTTGAAGGATTGACGAAAGAAATTCGTCCACTAAAAATACTTTATCGTATTGCATTGTCAGTTTTCTCATTTACCGCATCAATGTATTTGAGTATGATTTTTATTCTTACGTCTCATCAATGCCTGTTTTATGTAAGCTGTGTTTTATTGTTTATCCTATTGCTTTATATCTGCTACTTTTCTTTATCGTCAAAAAATAGGCGGTTCCTGTTTATTGAAACAAGAACCGCAAAACTAAAGAAAAACGTCAGTTTAACTCGGCGACTTATTGGCCTAATGCAATCTGAGGAACAATTGGTTTAATTGGGTTAATTTTCTATATTTATCAAAGTGATTATCGTCCGGGTCATGTATATTTTTTTTTAATGTTTTAATGACGCAGATAGCGAAAGCGCCAATGATAGCGATGGCGGCGAGGATTGCCAGTCGCGTTTCACGGCGTTCCCTGGCCGCCATGTCGGCCTGCCGGTTGGCCAGGGCCTCGGCTTCGGCGGCGACGCCGCTGGCGGCGATGGCCGCGATGTGCGCGCTCATCTGGTCTTCGAGCGTGGAATCCTCGCTCGTGCCATCGAAGGGCTCCTCGTTTTCGTTGTGGTTGTCGTTCATGGTTCTGCTCCGTTCCTGATTGTTGGATTGTTTGCTTTCCTGATTGTTGGCTTGCTTGATTGCTTGCTTGATTGCTTGCATGTCCGATTGCCTGCATGCAATCAAGTTTGATTGTTTGATTGTCTGCATGCGGGCTTGTCTGCTTGTCAGCTTTCGGCTTGTCCGGCGAGGATGGACATGCGGGCGGCGATGAGCGCGTGACGTGCGATCGCCAGATAGAGCTGGTGGCCCTCGCCGTCGCCCCAGAACCGGTCGAACCGTTCGGTCGGCATCATGGTGGCGGGATCGAACCCGTTCCACACGCCGCCGCAGAACACCTTCGCCGCCGCGTTCACCTCCTCGTCGGACGGCATGCCCGGATGCCCCTCCGCGGCGTCCGCGGCCGCGCGCATCTGCGCGCCGAGCACGCGGGCCTGCAATGGCGAGAGCGTGTACGCCAGTCCCGCCGTGGAGCCCGCGGGGAATCCCGTGTTCACGCCGAGGGTGATGACGTGCGCCTCCTCGCCGATGCTGATCCGGTCGCCGAGCACGGAGACCTCCATCGAATAGTCCATAGTGTCTCCTTTCCGCAGACGCATCGGCTTTCGGGATCGCGTCTGCATGTTTGACTGCCTGAATGTTTGGTTGTTGGCTTGTTTGCCTGCTGGATTGTCGGATTGCCTGATTGTTTGATTGTCTGACGGGTTACGGCTCGTCGTCGCTGTCGAATCGGTCGAGCTCGCGTTCGATGGCGTCGCGCAGGAGCTGCTGCATGGGCAGGTCGTGCGCGGCGGCCGTGGTCTTGAGCCGGGTCTTGAGCGACACGGGTATGCGCAGTGAGAGCATGACCAACGGTTCGCCCGTGGCCTTGGAGGTCTTGTTCTGTTGGCGCAGCACGTCGTCGAACGGTACCGGTCGTGCCAGTGGCTGGTAGTTGCCCTGCATGGTCTCACTCCTGCTTTCCGGCGATCTGCTGGAGTTCTGTGACGAGGTCGCGGTATTCGCCCTGCTGGTGCGGGTTGGTGCCGAGCGAACGCTTGTAGGACTGGGCCTTCGGCACGATCGTGTCGAACCGGGGAGTGTCCATGGCGTTGAGGGCGTCCATGGTGTCGCGGAACGCCTTCGTGTTGCGTTCGGCCTTGACCAGCAGCAGCGCGGCGGGCGTGCTCATCCTGGCCATGTCGAGGGTGCTCCATGCCTGCTGGAGGTCCATGGGCGAGTCCGACGCCGGCACGATCACGAAGTCGGCCGCCTTGATGGCCATGTCCAGGGTCGGTCCCTGCGGCGGCGCGTCAATGATCGCCCATTCGTCCGGGTCGGCTCCCGCGGCGAGCTGGCGGAGCGTGGCCTGGTTGGCGGGCAGCACGTCGAACGTCAGGGGGTCCGCGGTCTGTTCCGCGGCTGCGGCCCACAGGCTCGCGCTGGACTGCGGGTCCGCGTCGTACACGACGGCCCTGCCGCCCCTGGAAACGATGACCGAGGCGATGTAGATGCTGGACGTGGTCTTCGCGACCCCGCCCTTGGCGTTGGCTATGGCGATGCGCATTCGTTCTTCTCCTTTGCGACTGCCGGATATCATGCGAACCCGGTCAGTCGGTCGCTTGATTGTCCGCTTGTCTGATTGCTTGGATTCCTGCTTGTTTGAATGTTTGATTGTCTGACGGCTCATGCGGGGCGGGGCGATCGGCCGTCCTGCCCCGTGCGCGCAGGCGTCGTTGCTGGCGTTCGGCGCTGGCCTCGCCGGTGGCTTCGTCGAACACGTTCCGGTGGGCGCGTATCCAGTCCGTGAGCAGCCGCCAGCGTTGCGGCCACGGCAGGCCGCGGTCCCGGCAGGGGACGCCGTCGGCTTCGGCCATGCGCGCGATCCTGCGCCGGTCGGTGCACACCTTGCCGCCGTACACGCCCCATTCGAGTCCGCCGCTGGCCGCGTAGGCCAGGCATTCGGCGCGTACCGGGCATCGTTCGCACACGGCCTTGGCGACCGAGTGGAACGCCTTCGCGTCGCCGGGACGGTGCTCGAACTCCAGCGACCACAGGTAGTCGGACCATGGTTGCGGGAAGTCGCGGCATTCGCCGGCCTTCTTCCACGCCTCAAGACGCTGCCCGTCCCCGCTCATGGCCGCACCACCGCCTCCGCCGACGCGCCGGTCTTCGCCTTGCGCCGTCCGGCGACGTCGTGGGTGGCGTGGTTGCGTTTGTCGTACGCGCATACCGGGCACGCCTCCTGCGGAACGGCGCCCTCGATGTGCTCCTGGCATAGCGAGGTGCGCAGCAGCGCCGCCCCGTAGATCGGCACGCGGCTTGCGGACGATGAGCTGACCGGTATCGCCCGGTTGGGATCCTTGACGACCGGCAGCGGAGTGTCGGGTGCCCGTTTGCCCGTCGGGTCGGGATGGGTGAGCATCTCCAGCCGCAGCTGCACGTAGTTCGCGGCGAACCTGGCACCGCTGGCGAGCCGGGGCAGCCAGTAGCGGTTGCGGTACGCTCAGTCCATCGTCGCGACGACCTCGCCGTACGGTCGGTCGATCAGCAGCGAGTGAACGGCCTTGCGGTCGGCCATGGTCGCCGGCACGTCGAACCTCTGGTCCACGGCGAGCATACGTCGGCGGATGCCGTCGAGCACGCGCACCTCCTGGCCGGCGCGTTCCGTGACCGGTTCGGGCAGCTTGCCCGGGTCGGGCACCCACAGCGGGTTCCTGCAACCCCTTGGAGGCAATGCCTTGCCCCAATCGGTCGTCGGAGCGGTTTCGGGATTCGGGCCGGCAGCCGGCTGTGCGCTGGCTTGTTCGGCGTTGAGGGGAGCATCCCCGAAGGGGATGAGGGGAGAATTGTTTATCACTTGTCTATTGGGTGACTTTCTGTCCAAGATTCCGGGACAATTTGTCCTCGTCTCCACGTCCTTCGGCTCGGGTGACAATCCGTCGGGTGACAAATTGTCCTTCATCGGATCCGGCTTGCCGTCGCCTTCCGCCAGCGCGTCCAGGTTCCGGGGCTTCTCCTCGATGTTCTCGGCGGGATGGTCGCCGTCCATGACGACGTCCCACACGCGCGAGCGGTGTCCCTTGGCGATCGGCTTGCGGGTGCGCGGGTTGCGCGCCGACATCTCCTGGTCGCCGGGCCTGATGTAGCCCTTGCGCTCCAGCTCCTGCAACGAACGGATCACGGTGCGCTCACAGCACCCGCAGTTGAACGCGATGGTCTCCACGCTCGGCCACGCGGCTGCGCCATCGTCGTAATAGGCGCGGCGGGCCAGATACACCAGCACGAACTTGGTGATGCCCTTGACGTCGTCGCGCTCCCATGCCCAGTTCTCGGCTCTGCTGCTCATCGCTCGACCTTCCCGCCGTCATGCGCCGGGTCCGCTTCGCGGCGTTCGCGCAGCCTCGCGCCGATGTCGTCGCCCAGACGGGCGGCGCGGCACAACGCATACGAGAGAACGCCGCCGGACACGCACACGGCGGCAACGACCAACCACCACATGGTTCGGCCGGTATCGGGGAAACGGTCCGCGGACGCGCGCCTCAGCGGCGCGAGCCCCGGGACGGGTGGGCGAGCATGGACAGCACATGAGCCTTCGCGATGCGCAGATCGACGTTGCCGCCGGCCCGCGTCGTCCGCCGCGCGGCGTCGCGCCGGCGATTAGGCTCGAAGACAGATGCCGGGCGAATGCCGGCGGTATTGGTAGAATCGGTCATGGCGATGACCCTCCTTCACTTGGGATACAAGACGTCGGCGGCCGGGAATCTTGGCGGATGTACGGGTCGGAGACGCCTTCGGTTGTCGTTCGGTTCCGCGCCTAGTGCGCGGAACCTTCTTTTGCCGGAGGAGACAGCAGCCTGTTCACGAGGGCGGCATCGTTGTCCAGCACGAAATCCGACGGCAGTCCCTTCATCCGATACAGCCAGACGAGATCGGCCTGCTGCCAATGGAGGGAGCCGTTCACCTTTCCCGCAACCGATGACTTCGATTGCCCCATCTCCGCGGCCAGACCGCGGCAGGACAGACCCTGCTGCGCCATCCAACGAGCCACCGGAGACAGTACGGAAAGATGCTTTTGTCTACTCACAGTTGACATAGTAATTAAGTATTTTGCCTTTCGCAAGTCGGAGTGCTAATATCGTGTCCAGAGATGTTGGATATATCAACATGTGTTTGCGAAGCAGTGAAAGGGCGATTGCCATGACCACGACGATAAAGAAGCGGATGACGAACTCGGGCGAATACCTGCAGAAGGTGATCGTATGGAACATCAGCATGCTGCTCACCGCGCACGGCCTGTCCCAGACGGCGCTCACGGAACCCCTGAAGATGACCAGGGGCGGCGTCAGCGCGAAGATGAAGAACAAGAACACGTGGAGCATCCCCGACATCGCGGCGCTGGCCGACTACTTCGGCGTGCCCGTGACGTCCCTGCTGGACGACACGCTCATGCGTCAGATGCTGGGAGAGGGGAACTTAGGTGCATCTTTGGTGGCAGCGACCACCGCACGATTTCCTGTTCGAGCAGCTGAAGGCCAAGCTGACGGCCTGAAACCGTTGGAAACAAAAGGCTCCGGGCCACGATACCTCGTGGAAACCGGAGCCGGTGGGTACCCCCAGAGAGAGTCGAACTCTCGTTGTCAGATTGAAAGTCTGGTGTCCTAACCGTTAGACGATGGGGGCGAACAACTCGAGTTACTTTACTGGAGGTTGTTCGGTTATGCAAATCGACGGCATTTCGGCGTGTCGCAATCAGTGCAGGGCGACGGCCTGGTAGGTGAAGTCGTGAATCACGCGGCCGGCGGCCAGGCCCTTCTTCTCGAAGTTGGTGAGCACGCGGCCCTCGAACCGCTCGGATTCGGTGAAGTCGGCGTGCGGCATGTCGGCGGCCAGATCGGCGTTGCCCTTGCCCACGTGCTCCAGCGGGAGGCTGACGGTTACGCTGCCCAGGTTCTTCCACCCGTCGAGTCCGTCCATCACCTCGTGCACGTGCAGGGCATAGTCCTCGATGTCGGTGGCGATGCGCCAGACGCCGTCTGCGGCCAGTGCGCGATGGATGTCGCCGGCCATGGCCTCCTGCACGATGCGGCGCTTGTGGTGCTTCTTCTTGGGCCAGGGGTCGGGGAAGAAGGTCCATACTTCGGCTGCGGTGTCGGGCGCGGTGACCTTGAACAGCTCGGGCGCATTGACCTGGGCCACGCGAATGTTGGTCAGCCCCTGCTTGCCGGCGAGCAGCAGCGTGTGGGCCACACCGGGGTCATAGACCTCCAAGGCTAGGAAGTTCGTCTCCGGATGGGCCGCGGCTGCGGCCACCACGTTCTCACCCTGTCCAGTGCCGATTTCCACAATGAGTGGATTGTCGTTGCCCCATGCGGACTCCACGAGCGTGCGGTCGAGTGTGACGCCTTCGCGCACGTCCAGCAGATTGCCGGCCGCAATGTCCAACAGATATGTGCCGGCATAGTTGTCCCATGCGCGCTGCAGGCGATCGTCCAAACGTCCGGAGCGGCGTACGAAGGAGAGCACCTTGTGCAAGGGGTGCGCCGGTGCCTCGGTGTGGTCTGTGGCCATCGCGGCGACGGAATCGATTGCTGTGGATTCGGGATCGGTCATATATTCCTCGGATTTTCCTTGTGCGCCGCACCGCTGTTCATTCATTAGGTCGATTTGGCGTTCATTAGGTAGGTGGTATGCGATACCAACCACCATATCAAGCCATTTGCCCGGTGTCCGTGCGGGCCGGCTCCGGGCCGACCTACCTAATGAACGCCAAATCGACCTAATGAATGCAGATATTGCCGGACGACACCACCGTTTTGTGCGATTATGTTCGTGTGATATACTAAAATTGTTTCAAAAGGTAACAAAGCGGACCAAAAGTGAACAGCCGCTGAACTCCCGACGGCCGACACTTGCAACCCGCACAAGGAAAGGTCAACTATGACAGTTCTCGTCACCGGCGGCTGCGGCTACATCGGCGCGCATGTCGTTCACGCACTCCATCAGGCCGGCGAAAAGGTCGTCGTCGTCGACGATCTGAGCTATGGCAAGCCCACTCGCATCGAAGGCTCCCGCCTGTACGGCATGGATATTGCCGCCCCGGGTGCCGGCGAGCGTCTGGCCGAAATCCTCGATGCCGAAGGCGTCGACTCCGTGATCCACTTCGCCGCTCGCAAGCAGGTCGGCGAATCCGTGGAGAAGCCGCTGTGGTACTACCAGCAGAACATCAACGGCATGCTCAACGTGCTCACCGGCATGACCCAGTCCAAGAACGCCAAGAAGCTCGTCTTCTCCTCCTCCGCCGCCACCTACGGTGTGCCGCCGGTCGACGTGGTGCCCGAGGACGTCGTTCCGATGCTGCCGATCAACCCCTACGGCCAGACCAAGCTGTTCGGCGAATGGATGGCCCGCGCCTGCGAGCAGCCGTTCGGCATCCGCTTCTGCGCGTTGCGCTACTTCAACGTGGCCGGCTGCGGCCCGGTCGAACTCGAAGACCCGGCTATTCTGAACCTCATCCCGATGCTGTTCAACCGCCTCAAGCAGGGCAAGGCCCCCGCCATCTTCGGTGACGACTATCCGACCCCGGACGGCACCTGCGTGCGCGACTACATCCACGTTTCCGATCTGGCCGATGCCCACATCGCCGCCCTCAAGTACCTCGATCGTGACGAGCGCAAGTACGACGCCTTCAATGTCGGCACCGGTGAAGGCACCTCCGTGCGTCAGATCGTCGACGAAGTCAAGAAGGTCACCGGTCTGCCGTTCACCGAGGCCGTCATGGCCCGCCGCGCCGGCGACCCGCCGCACCTGATCGGCTCCCCGAAGCGCATCAACGAGGAGATGGGCTGGCACGCCAAGTACGACGTGGAAGACATCGTCAAGTCCGCGTGGGATGCCTGGCAGGCCAACCCCGAACACCACATCGACGTCGACACCTGGAAGCAGGCTGACTGAGATTGACGATTGCTTTGCGGTGGATGCCGTGAAGCGTTTCCGTCCATAAGGGCGTGGCCGGGGTTCCGGTCGCGCCCTTCGTCGTTTTGTGGATGTTTGTGACAGACGTGTTCGTGTGCTGGTGATAGCAAAAACCTTGAAATTATGCGGAACACGCCGAAGTTTGCGCGACCGGCGAATTTCAGTAATATATACATCTGTTGCCTCACGCAAGTGAGAACAATGGCCCCGTAGCTCAGTTGGTTAGAGCGCCGCCCTGTCACGGCGGAGGTCACCGGTTCAAGTCCGGCCGGGGTCGCTGGAATGGTTATGGAGCCCGGGTTGTCCGGGTTTTTGACTGTTCATGGCTCTGTAGCTCAGTTGGTAGAGCGAGCGACTGAAAATCGCTAGGTCAACGGATCGACGCCGTTCGGAGCCACCACAATGAAGCCCCGCCTTGTGCGGGGCTTTTGCATATCCGTCACGTACCTACTCCGGCGGGCTGGCCGGTCAATGCGAAGGCTCGCGTTCGCCAACAACTGTCTTCCTCACCGCAACTACGCACGCCAACAGCACCAATGCGAACATCGGGTTAGGGTTAAGTAAAGAAACGTGGGCCTTATCCGCGCGTGTCATGGTCGGTGCGATCGTCCGCCTCAGCCGTTTCTGGGGCTGTGGCGCTCATAGAGTCAGTATTGCAGAAAAAGCACCCGCGAGATGCGCGCGCAAAGAGAATCGTGTGGGACGGCACGTGATTTTGCCGATTTTTGATGTGCCGTCCCACAGCGTTCGAAGAACGCCCTCAGGGCTGAGGGCAAAGAACGGCTCTATTCTGCGGTTCTCGGCTTATGTCATGCGGGATAGCAGATGCGTCAACCGATTGACGTATCTGCTATCCCACACTTTTGTGGGACGGCAGATGAACAATGGTAAAAACCGCGTGCCGTCCCACGGAAACGGAGTCAGGCCTGCCACCATTGGCGCAGAGGGTACCACTTGCCGTCCGGGTGGCCCACGCGATCCGGCTTGACAGCCAGGAACTGGTGAATCTGGATGCCATCGAGCTCGAAGTTCAGAGCGCAGGCGGCCATGTACATACCCCATACCTTGGCGCGTTCAAAGCCGACCTGCTTGACCGCGTCGTCCCAATGCTCGGAGAGGTTCTGGTTCCAGTGATGCAGGGTGAGCGCATAGTGCTGGCGCAGGTTCTCCTGATGCACCACGTTGAAGCCGGCGTCATGGATGCACGATTCGATGAAGCCGGGCGCGCCGAGGTCGCCGTCCGGGAAGATGTAACGGTCGAGGAACTCGTCGGTACCGGGCTTGCCGTGGGGTTTGTCGTGGCTGATGGTGATCTGGTGGTTCAGCAGCCGGCCCATCGGCTTCAGGAGGCGGAACATCTCTTCGAAGTAGCTCTGGTAGTTCTTGACGCCTACGTGCTCCATCATGCCGATCGAGCAGATACCGTCGAAGTCATGCTCGGGCACCTCGCGGTAGTCCTGTACGCGCACTTCGGCCAGATCCTGCAGCCCTTCACGGGCGATCCATTCGTTGGCGTACGCGGCCTGTTCCTTGGAGAGGGTGACGCCGAGCGCCTTGATGCCGCGACGGGCGGCGGTGATGACCATCGAACCCCAGCCGCAGCCGATGTCCAGTAAGTGCTGGCCGGGCTGCAAGTCCAGTTTGTCGAGAATCAGGCGCAGTTTGTTGGCCTGTGCGTCTTCAAGGCTCATGTGCTCGTTGTCGAATACCGCGCAGGTGTACGTCATGGAGGGGCCGAGGAAGTCGGCGTAGAACTCGTTGGACATGTCGTAGTGAAAGCTGACGGTTTCCGAATCGGCCTTTTCGGTGTGCGGCATCAGGCCACGCTTGATGCGGGCGAACTTGCTTGGGCCCTCGGTGGCGGGCACCGGCGGCTTCTTGAAGCCGTGACTCAGAATGCCGGCGGATACGCGGGCAATGGATGCGGGAGTGAGTGGGCGAACGTATTTGGCCAGCGACACCAGCTTGCGCATCGCCGGATACGGGTCGGCGTAGTCAATGTCGTCCACGTCGAAATCGCCCAGAATGTATGCGCGCACGATGCCGATTTCATTCGGGTGCGCGAGCAGCTGGTACATGCAGTTCGGCGCGGCGATTTTGACCTTCAAATCCGCGTCTGCCGGGCCAAAATGCGAGCCGTCAAAAGCGTCGATACGAACGGGAGTGTCGGGGTCGAGAAACAGGGATGCCATCTCGCCGACCGTCATAGCCCTGCCATTTGCCATTATCTGCCTCATTCTCTTATGATGATCACCCCAATTGTCGAGGTATCTTAGTCCTCTTCAAGAGACTGAAACCGTTGAATACACCATCTGGTGAACCAGTTCGCGTTCGGCTGATGAAACACGAATGGAATTAGGCATCTCGCATATTGATTGCGTACGCGCGAAGTAAGCGGATAAGAGACGAGTTTCTCGGAGAGCACCAAGCGACTCCGGAAAATGGTCTTATCGTTGAGATCTCGGGCGATTGAACTGGTTTGGTCAATGGACAATAATTTGACAAGTGCAGAATTCCGCCATTTCGTGCCATTATTTTCAGTGTTGTTCTTTCAGCGTGTTTTCAGGTGAATGCTCATGCGCGGAGTAGACTGGGGAACCGTTGGACCACTCAAAGAGTGAGCGGACCACCAGTTAAGACACTAGCTCAAAAGGAGAGTCCCTATGGTATACCGCATGATTTTCAACCAGACTGCATACTTCGGACGTGGCGCGATCAAGGAAATTCCGGCCGTCGCCAAGCAGCACGGCTTCACCAAGGCATTTATCGTCACTGATCCGGTACTGCTGGAGACCGGCACCGCCGAGAAGGTCACCAAGGTTCTGGATGAGGCCGGCCTGCCCTACGAGGTGTTCTCCAACGTCAAGCCGAACCCGCCGGTAGAGTGCATTAAGGACGGCGTCGCCAAGTTCGCCGAGTCCGGTGCGGACTTCCTGATTGGCCTGGGCGGCGGCTCCCCGCAAGACACCTGCAAGGGCATCGGCATCATCACCGCCAACCCGGAGTTCGCCGACGTGCTGTCCCTGGAAGGCGTCGCGGATACCAAGAACCCGTCCGTCCCGATCTTCGGCGTGCCGACCACCGCCGGTACCGCTTCCGAGACGACCATCAACTACGTGGTCACCGATACCGCCAACAAGCGTAAGTTCGTGGCCGTCGACCCGCACGACATCCCGATCGTCGCTTTCGTGGATCCGGACCTGACCGACTCGATGCCGCGCGGCCTGAAGGTCGCCACCGGACTTGACGCCCTGACCCACGCCATCGAGGGTTACATTACCCCGGGTGCCTGGAGCCTGTCCGACTGCCTGTCCATGCAGACCATTCGCATGATTGCCCAGAACCTGGCCAAGTCCGCCGATGGCGACATTCCGGCTGGCGAGCAGATGGCCTACGCGTCCTACATCACCGGCATGGCCTACTCGAACGTGGGCCTCGGCCTGGTGCACGGCATGGCTCACCCGCTGGGCGGCCGTCTGGGCGTGGCCCACGGTGTGGCCAACGGCATTCTGCTGGCCCCGGTCATGGAATACAACAAAGACTTCACCGGCGAGAAGTACCGCGACATCGCCGATGCGTTCGGCGTCGAGGACGCCTACACCGGCGACCTGGAGACCGTGCGCGAAGAGGCCGTGCAGGCCGTCCACAAGCTGACCGTGGATCTGAAGAACCCGACCACGATTTCCGAAGTGGGCGCCACCGAGGGCGACCTTGAGCCGCTGGCTCACGACGCCTTCAACGACGTGTGCACCCCCGGCAACCCGCGTCAGGCAACCGAAGAGGACATCCTCGCCATCTACAAGTCGCTGATGTGATCAGTCGATGACACCGACGATGCCGGTGGGTTCCCGACGAGGGGAACCCACCGGCATCGCTATCTCTCGTGCCTTTCGTCGTAGACTTCGTCGGTGGTGGTCTCGTCGTACAGCTGCTTGCCTTGCGCCTCCGCCAGTTCCATCTGCTCGTTGATCCACGCGGCTTCAGCAGGATTGATATCCGCGGAATTCAGCACTTTCTGCCACACCGGGTAGAACATGTGCATCGCCGGATACATGGCGGTGAACAACACCTCTGGCTTATGCGTGCGCGTGTGCTGCGGATGTGCATCAAACGTATTCTTAAAACGTCGCATGTAGTTCAGGAATGAACCCAGCGACGTGTCCATCCGTCGCGCGCTCATCGCGGCGATCATGCGCGGCGAGTACACGGTTTTCAGATTCTTGCCCATCAGATGCAGGGAAATATCGATATCCTCATGCATCACATCGGCCTTATCTCGGCAGACCTCATTCGCGATCTGATGCCAAGCCGAAGCGCGCAAGGCCATATTGGAACCGAACAGCAGCGGCTGTCCGCCATCGGCGCGGTAGATTCGCTTGCGCAAGGAATTGTCGCCCTTCAACCCAAAATGGCGTGAGGGCATGTCGTAATACATCACCGGACCAGTGGCACCCATCGCGGCCGGGTCTTCGGTGAAGATGCCGGAGACCACCTCCACCCAGTCGGGCCGAATCATGCAGTCGGCATCAAAACGGCCCAGCACATCGCCGGTCGCGGCGTCCAGGCCAAAGTTGCGAGTGGGAATCAGTCCCTGTTCATCGTTCTGATGCAATAGTTTGATCGGGGCCTCGGGATGTTCGGCGATGAACTGTTCGACAATCGCGCAGGTGTTGTCCGTAGAACGGTTGTCCACCACCAGCACCTCATGCGGCATGATGGTCTGACGGGTGGCGTTCAGCAGGCAGTCGCGGATGCGTTCGGCTTCGTTCCACGCTGGGATGATGATCGAAACGTTGAGCATGACATCAACAATAGAAAAGCGGGTGTACGCCGCCGGCGTATCCGAGCTTCAAACCCCTCGCTACAATGGGGAGCCATGAGTGAACGCGCGCGAAACGTAAACAGCACCGACACGTCGAGAACCGGTGCCGCAGAAGCCGGGACAGACCCGGACGACGAGAATCGTATCGACTTTGGTACTTTGTTCCCCGCCAAGGGAGATTCCCGCAGGCCACCGGAATGGTTCGGCCGCGCGCTGCTGTATGTGGCCCTCGCCGTCATCGTGTTCATGTTCTGCTGGCGCTCGTGGGGCGACATCTCCTATCTGGTGTTCGACATCATCATCTCGCTGTTCCTGGCGCTGGCCGTCGAACCGCTGGTGGTGGCGCTGGTGGCTCATGGCTGGAAGCGTGGCGTGGCTTCCGCCGTCAGTCTGGTGGGCGTGGCCGTGGTCGTGGGTGTGCTGCTCACGCTGTTCGGCAATATGTTCGTACAGCAGATGATTGCCATGGTCCGCGGTTTGCCGGCAATGTATGAGCAGATTCGTGAGTTCGCGGACCAGTACACCACGTTCAAGATGCCGGAAATCAGCAATCTTGGCATGGAAATCTTCAACAATATCCAGACCTCGTGGGTCACCGATTTCGCCGGCACCGCCATGAGTACGGTGGGTGGCCTGTTCTCCTTCCTGCTGAACCTCATGACCGTGGTAATGACCACGTATTACATCTCCGCCGCCGGCCCAAAGCTGCGCCGCTCCTTCTGCCAGTGGCTGGCCCCCAACACGCAGCGCCGATTCCTGCTGGTGTGGACCGTGGCCCAAGGCCAGATTTCGTCCTTCCTGTTCTCCCGTTCGATTCTGGCGTTGATCAACGCCATTTGCACTGCCATCTTCTTGGAGATCCTGCATGTGCCCTACTGGCTGCCGTTGGCCCTGTTCTGCGGCGTGGTATCCCAGTTCATCCCCACGGTCGGTACCTATATCGGCGGTGCGCTGCCGGTGCTGTTCGCTTGGGGCAACCGCGGGTGGACGTACGCCGTGGCGGTGCTGGTGTTCATCATCGTCTACCAGCAGATTGAGAACCTGATTCTTTCGCCGAGGATTTCGCAGCGCACGATGGATATCAACGCGGCCGTCGCCTTCCTCTCGGTGCTGGCGTTCGGCTCGCTGTTCGGCGCGTTCGGCGCGTTCCTGGCGCTGCCGGTCACCGCATCGCTGCAGGCCATCTTCCGTGCGTACACCAAGCGCTATGAGCTGATTGACTCACCGCTGATGAACGATCCGACTCCGGAGAAGAAGTCCAAGATCGTCGAGGCGTCCGAGGCGTTCGGCGAGCACGTATTGCAGCCAATCGGCGAGCACATGCCGCGTGCGGCCAAGGGGTCCACCAGCCGTGTGCCGATGAACGAGGAACTGCGTTTGCTGCAGGAACAGATCTATGCGATTCCGCCACACGAGACGAAAGAATCCGATTTGGACGATTCCGCCACCGTGGCGATTCCGAAGAACGTGCTATCCTCCAGCGCTCGCAAGGGATTGCGCGGCACCGAGCCGGAGTCGGATGCCGATGATACCGATAATGCCGATAATACAGTCGGTGCGGATGCAAGCTCTGATGAGCCGGACACGGCGGCGGTTCCGCAGCGTGGTGCCGCGGATACGCAGCAGCCTGAGCGGCCCGAGCAACGTAAGCAAACCAAGCAGTCTGATCAATCTGCCTCCAGCAATCCTAGGGCGGGGTGGCGCTGATGACCCTGCTTTCAGTACTCGATATTCTTCTGGTAATCGTCGGTGGTGCCGGCATGATATATCAGGGACTGTGTATCGTGATGTCCCTGTTCGCCAAGCCCGTGCGCTTCCCCGACGCCCCGATGACCAACCGGTATGCCGTGCTGATCTCCGCGCGCAACGAAGAAAAAGTGATCGGCAACCTTATTGGGTCGATTCGCGATCAGACCTACCCGTCCAACCTCATCGACATCTGGCTGGTGGCCGACAACTGCACCGACAACACCGCCGACGTGGTGCGGTCTTTGGGCTGCCATGTGGTGGAACGCCACAATCTTGAGCTGGTTGGCAAGGGATATGCGCTGACGTATCTGTTGGGGCATATGCTCGACATCGGTGTGGCCGACGACTATGAGGCCTACTTCGTGTTCGATGCCGATAACAAGCTGGACAAGCACTACTTCGAGGAAATGAACAAGGCGTTCTGCTCCGGATTCAAGATTCTGACCAGCTACCGTAATTCGGTGAATCTGGCGGATAACTGGGTGTCTTCTGGTTCTGCGCTGTGGTTCATCCGTGAATCGCGATTCCTGTCTAACTCGCGTATGATTCTCGGCTCCTCTTGCCACGTGGGCGGTACGGGATTTATGTTCTCCCGCGAGGTGATGAAGCGGAACAAGGGATGGAAGTTCCATCTGCTCACTGAAGATCTTGAATTCACTATGGATTCGATTCTGCATGGCGACCGCATCGGCTATTGCGGTACTGCGATTCTCTACGACGAGCAGCCGGTTACCTTCTCGCAAAGTTGGCGTCAGCGTTTACGTTGGAGCAAGGGATTCCTGCAGGTATTCCGTTATTATGGCTCGGCATTGCTGAAACGCGCGGTTCGCGAACGTGATTTCTCCTGCATCGACTTCACCTTGATGCTGTGTCCGTTTACCGTGTTGGGCGTGATTCGCGCGGTAATGGGCTTGCTGTTCGCCGCGTGTGGCTTCGTGAGTTGGCCGAGCCAGCTGCAATCGCTGGCCAGTTGGTCCAGCGGCATCATCATATCGGTGTTGGGCCTGATGGCATTGGCTGCATTGACCATCATTGTCGAGCGCGACCAGATCGGTGCCACGAACAAGGAGCTGCTCGCCTATGTGCTCAGCTTCCCGATTTACATGCTCAGCTACGTGCCGATCTCCTTCCAGGCCCTCTTCTCCAAAGCCCAGTGGAAGCCCATCGCGCATAAGGGTTGACCGAGTCCGCTAGTTGGAGCTGCTCAGCGGGGCACTACAACAGCAACCCGGGGGTTTGCTTCGCTGAGGGTTGGCTGGTGGGCTAGAGTGGATGTATGAGCTTAGACAATACTCAAAGGAATGTCGGATTTCAGCCGCCGATGATGCCAGCCGCCGCCCCCGCGCCTGCACAGCCGTCGCAACCGCAGCCACAAGCATGGCCGCCGAATCCGAATGCGGCGGTGTCCATTCGTGGCCTGTTCAAGCACTTCGACCGGAAGATCGCCGTCAACGGACTCGCGCTCGATATTCCGGTCGGCTCGTTCTATGGACTTGTAGGCCCCAACGGCGCCGGCAAAACCACCACGCTCAATATGGTGACCGGTCTATTGGTACCGGACGCCGGCACCGCCATGATTTTGGGCCATGACGTGTGGAGCGACGTGAACACGGCCAAGCGCATGATCGGCGTCATGCCCCAGCCCGACCAGATCTTCGACCGACTGACCGGTTTGCAATTGCTCGTCTACTCCGGCATGCTGCGCGGCATGAGCCGCGATGAGACCACGCGTCGCGCCCAGGACCTGCTCAATGCTTTCGACTTGGCCGGGGCCGCCAACACGATGGTCACCGATTATTCGGCCGGCATGACCAAGAAGATCTGCCTGGCCTCCGCGATGATTCATAGCCCTCGCATTCTGGTCCTGGACGAGCCGTTTGAATCCGTGGACCCGGTGTCCAGCGCCAACCTCAAAGACATCCTCATCGAATACGCGAAGACCGGCGGCACGGTGATTATCTCTTCGCACGTGATGGCATTGGTCGAAAAGATGTGCACGCATGTGGCCGTAATCAACAACGGTCTGGTGTGCGCGGCCGGCACGGTGGACGAGGTCGCCGCCGGCGAAGAACTCGAAGACCGCTTCCTGCAACTGGTCGGCGGCCGCCACGAAGCCGCCCATCTCGCATGGCTCGACGGCGGGCAAGCCCAAGCCCAAGCACCAACTTCGGTCCAGCCGGTCCAGCCCATTCCGCTTACAACCGCCACGCCCGCCACACCCACCGATGAGGCCCGCCGATGATCAGCAGCGCCATCACCCTGGTCCGCCTGCGCTGGACGCTCACGCTCGCCACCCTGCGAAAATCGGCGTGGCAGACCGTCGCCTATGTCTTTTCCGCCGTACTCGCGGCCGGCACCATCATCGGCACCGGCGTGCTCGCGTGGTTCATCGGCATACTGCCGCCCTTCACCGTGAACGCGGATGGCTTTCCGCTGAACATCCTTGGTTCCGGAGGCATCGTCAACATAGTCGTCGTGCTGGTCGGCGCGACCATGACCATCTTCATCGGCTTCATCCAGCTCATGATGCTTGGCGAAGGCTCCACCATGAACCCACGCAAATTCGCGCTCTACGGCATCGCCGACCGCAACCTGCAATTCGGCTTGCTGCTTTCCGGCCTGTCCGGCATCCCCGCCCTTACCGGCGTGGCCTCACTGATGCTCTGGACACTGGCCTATCGGCATATGGGACCAGCCGTAATCATCAGTTCCCTCCTCGCCGCAGTGCTGGCCGTCATCACCATGATGAGCATCTCCAAACTGCTCATCGCCCTATTCACCACGCTGGTGACCAGCAAACGCGGCAAAGGCGCGTTCTATATCTTCATCGTGCTGACGTTCGTTATCATCTGTCAGTTGCCGAACATTCTGGTCAACTCCGGCGTGGCCTTCAGCCTCAACACCGAAACCTGGGGCGCGGCGACCACCATCGTCGCATGGACGCCGTTCGGCGCGGCCTTCCAACTACCGTTCGACGCGCTTACCGGAGCCTGGGCGGTGCTGCTCGCCCGCATCGCCATCCTTGCCGTCACATGGATTGTCTGCTTCGCCGTCTGCACCTGGTGTCTGAGACATGAACGGCTCACCATCGGCGCAAACAGTCCGTCCGAGACCGCCAAAGGCATCGGCGCATTCGCATGGATGCCCGATTCGGCATCCGGCGCGGTTTCCGCACGCCTGATCACCTATCTCAAACGAGACCCCCGTCAAGCCATGACCTTCGCCATGCCGGTCCTGTTCCTGATCATCTTCGCCTTTCAGGCACACGGCATCAGCGCGGTCGTCTGGCAGTCGCTGATCTGGTGCGGCTGGTTCATGTCCGTCGTGGAAAGCAACGGGCTCGCATATGACGGCCGCGGCTTCACCATGGAAGTCATCGCCGGTGTGCGTGGCCGGACCGACAGAATCGGCCGCGTACGCGTCTACGTCGGCATCATGGTCGTCTACATGGTGCTGCTCTATCTCGCCGGCATCGTGCTGGTCGGCGCACTGACCGGACGCTGGGCGCAGCCCGATGACCTCGCTGCCGGCCTGATCTTCCTCGCCACGGGCATGGGCATCGCCTTGAGCGGACTGGGCGTGGCCGAAGTCACCTCCTGTGTACTGATGTACCCGGTCGCCTCAATGGACAAGCCGTTCTCCGCGCCTCAAGGCCGCGCCATGGCCCAAGGCTTCTTCCCGTTCGTCTACATGCTTGGCAGTCTGCTGCTCATGCTGCCCACTGGCATCGTGGCGCTGGTCATGCTGCTGACAGGAGCCGAAGGCGGCATGTGGCTGGCGATTATTCCGGTCGCGCTGGCCAATGGCATCGGCATTCCCCGGATTCAACTTGTAAGTGCAACGGCTGGTTTCGGGTCGGTTTGTTTTGATTGTAGCTTGGCCATCTCCTCGTCCCATACCTCGTTGGGCGTTTTG
>OAVA01000033.1_pt1 | contig 126599 bp, 96 predicted proteins | sample 1476331 | NCBI WGS metagenome assembly OAVA01 (sample SAMEA2580070, study PRJEB22360) | human gut metagenome | biome: human gut; feature: human-associated habitat; material: faeces | place: Denmark | collected 2008/2010 | reverse complement strand
AAGCTTTTGCTTCTAAAAGACTTGTTCTTTGAAGACAAAAGACTTGTTTTAACAGAGGGTTAAATCAAATTATAGGAAAAGGAAAAACAAAAGGAGAAAAAGAATTGAGAATGAAGGGAATAGAGAAAAAAGGGAGTATCTGCCAAAAAAGGATAAGTCGCGGATGGAAAGGGATAGTTGCGATTAAAGCAAGTATGGGGGCAGGAGATTTTAAAAAGCAAGGTTGGGAGTGAAAGCAGGAGGAGTTTACTGTTAAAGACTAAAGGACATTGCTTAAAAACTAACCTTAGGAAAACAAACTGTGTACACTGGCACTGTCCGCCATTTTGTGTAGCTAGCATGGAGAGTCCCGATCCTTTCTTGAAAGCCACTAATATTCAGTTCCACCCAAAGTCATATTCAAGCTACACACCATTCTAAAGTGGCTTGGACACCTCCTTAACAGAAGCCTCAAAATGAAAATCTCCCATAACTTATCAAATATGCGCTTATGTTTTTATACTTTTGCATTCATATTCAGAAAAGAAATTATATGCGACTCGGACTTTTAACCGCTTTCATCCTACTCCTGTCTTTTACTACTTCCTGTCAATATAAGGAAGCACAGCCCCACCCTGCATTTAAAGATTCCATTGTCCTCGTAACTCCAGTGGAACCGCAACCGATTGCAAGTAAAAGCCAAACCGCCTTTTATCTGGACTCCATCGGTCTGATGAATATCGCCGAACTTGATTCTACATTCATTATCCGGCTCATGTACGCCACTCCGGACAATTTTACCGGTCAACTTCTTTATACTGATTTGAAAGAAGCATATCTTCACCCGGACGCAGCTAAAGCTCTTTTAGAAGCACATCTGTTACTTAAAGCCCAATATCCCAGCTACCGCCTGATAATTTATGATGCGGCACGCCCGATGTCCGTACAGAAAAAAATGTGGGATGTGGTAAAAGGGACCTCCAAGTATATGTATGTATCTAACCCCTCACGAGGTGGAGGTCTGCATAATTATGGATTGGCAGTAGATATCAGCATAGCCGATTCACTAGGACATCCGTTACCCATGGGGACAGAAGTGGACTATATGGATGCAGCATCACACATAACAAATGAAGCAAAATTAGTAAGAGAAGGAAAAATAACCCAACAAGAACGGGAAAACCGAATTCTACTAAGACAAGTTATGAAAAGTGCAGGATTTCGTGCACTTCCCAGTGAATGGTGGCACTTTAACCTATGCAGCCGAGACGAAGCCAAACAGAAGTACAAACTCATAAACTAAAGTAAGATATGTATCTTTCTCCGGAAACCATCTTGTTTATCCGGGAGCATCGCAATGACGATGTACACTCCCTGGCATTACAAGCAAAAAGATATCCTCAAGTGGACATGCCTCTGGCTATCGTTCAGATAGCCGGATGGCAAGCTACCGTTTCTAAAATACCAAGTTGGCATGCAACAGAAGGACTTTTATATCCGCGCCATCTATCATTAGAGCAATGTTCATCGGAAGTTACCGCACTCTACAAAGCTTCACTGGTACATGGAGAAGGGTTAGTCGATCTGACCGGCGGATTCGGCATTGATTGTGCCTTTCTCGCTACTCAGTTCAAAACAGTCACCTACATAGAACGCCAGGAGGAACTTTGTGAACTTGCCATGCACAATTTCCCATTACTGGGGCTGAAACACATTCGGGTACAAAATGGCGACGGAGTGGAATATCTACAACAGATGCCGGCTGTAGACTGTATTTTCCTGGACCCGGCACGCCGCAATGAACATGGTGGAAAAACAGTAGCCATATCCGACTGTGAACCCAACGTAGCCACATTGGAAAAGTTACTACTCGAAAAGGGTAAGCAGGTAATGATTAAACTTTCACCCATGCTCGATCTTTCCTTGGCTATACGAGATATGCAGCACGTATCCGAAGCCCATATCGTCTCAGTCAACAACGAGTGCAAGGAGCTTCTGTTACTACTCCGGCCCGGTGATGATTCTCCGGAGATTCCATCTGCAATGTCTCAGCCCATCGTCTGCATCAATTTTGCAAACCAGGAAATACAACGTTTTGTTTTCACCCGCGAATCAGAACAAGCCACCGAGTGTTCATACACCCACGAAATAGGAACTTACCTGTATGAACCCAATGCCTCTATTCTCAAAGCCGGTGCTTTCCGCAGCATCGCTTCTTCGTTTCATCTGAGTAAACTTCACGCCAACAGCCATCTCTACACCTCAAACGAACGAATAGAAAAGTTTCCGGGACGCATCTTCCGGATAACCGGTTACTCGAGCCTCAACAAGAAAGAATTAAAAAATATTTTAAACGGATTAGATAAAGCGAATATCACCACCCGCAATTTTCCACAATCCGTAGCCGAATTACGGAAACGACTGAAACTAACCGACGGAGGTGATATCTATCTGTTTGCTACTACTTTGAACGATGAAAGAAAAATCATCATCCGGTGTGAGAAAGCATAAAATGAGGAGAGGCAACGTCGTCCCGACGCTGCCTCTTTCTCTCAATCAATTTATAGAAACTGTTTGTCCCAACGAATATATTTCATCTGATTGTCCATAGGGCTTTTCTTTCAACATCCCCTGGACCTTAACCACAATCCTATATTTGGATTCAGGTTCTTTCAGTGTATATTCCCACGAAGTAGGTTCACCTTCCAAAGAAATCTGATGCTCCAGCACCGCCCCTTTGTAAACCTGAACATAAACGGATAAAGGACGTTGTATCTCTTCCGGAATCGCTGAAGGTAGTTTCCACTCCAACACCGCATCATTATCAGGTGTCAGTGACGATTTCAAATCGGTCACCGGAGGTAAGGAAACTCCATCTTTAAAATCAATGATATCGCGATCCTGGCAACCTGTGACGGCAAGTATACAAAGCATCACAGAAAAAAAGTATAATATTCTTTTCATAATCGTCTGTTTTTTATTAGTAACCCGGATTCTGTATATAATTTCCTTTCGCCCAGTTCATCTGTTGCTGAGGAATAGGTTTATATTCATCTCTTCCCGCAACAAAGACCGCATTATTCATCCAAGAGAAACGGGTTTTCTCTTTTTTGAAGTAAGCATTCATCGTAGGCTCCAGGATTCCCCATCTTTGCAGATCGAAGAAGCGTCTTCCCTCACATGCTGTTTCAAGACGATTCTCAAACATCAATGCTTTCCATGCATAGTCTTTGGTCCAAGCAGCCTCATCGGTATACAAGCTGACCTTATAATTCATGTAAGGAGTACCATCTGCCATCAACAAGCGAATTCTACTGTTATTAGCACGTTCGCGCAGCTTATTAATGATAGGACGAGCTTCTTTGTGACGATCCAACTGAATCAGGATCTCAGCTTTCCACAACAAGACTTCAGCATAACGAATTTGCTTCACATTCATCGAATTACGGTTTACAATGATACAATCGCAACCGGCAGGAACCAACTCTTTAACAGATTTCAAATAACCATAATCACCGGGGCTTCTGGAAGCCTTTTCCTCGTACAGCAAATCCGGATTATATTTATAAGGATATCCCGGGATAGCCGCCGTATGACTCAAACGAGGGTCAAAGCTATTTTCATCGAAATACTCTTTGAATCTTCCTTTCATTTCCGCATCGTTAAACGTATCGAACAAAGGCAATCCGTCTGTACCGGTTCTGAAGGCATTTGCCATATTAAAGCTCATCTTATGGAAGTCACAACATGGGAAATAAGGTTCCCAGGAAGGAGCATTCAATTCTGCACCATTGTTTGTATTTCCTCCGCTTGATGTTCCGTCGTTGATAGAATACTGGATTTCCCAAATTGCTTCTTTGGTAGCATTATCATATTCCGGCAAGAAGTTTTCGGCAAAGTCTTCACACAAGCCTACGTTTCCACCTTCTTGATCAGTGATCTCGTTGATATAAACCAAGGCACGTTCCAGAATCTTCTTATCCACTTCGACTACCTGATGTCTTGCATCCTGCTTGTACGCCATGAACAATAAAGCTTTGGCAGCCATTGCACGTGCGGCATTCTTGTTGATACGACCTATCTCCTCTTGTTTTTCAGGCAACAGTCTGACAGCCTCTTCCAAATCGGCAACAATGTGTTCCCACAAATATGTATCATCAGTACCATTGGGGCGGTTCGAGATATTAGTCACATCTTCCACCGTTCTTCCGTTCTCTTCATCCACCCAAGGAATGTATCTCCACAGAGTCTTCATAAAGAAATAAGTAGCTCCGCGCAAGAATTTCACCTCACCGGTACGTACACCTTTCAACGGATAGTTTTCATCAGTAACTTTAGACAAGGCATAGAGTGCCAGGTTGTATCTGGATATCGCTACATATCCTTTGAACCAAGGTCCGTCATTGTTCCCTACATTAGCAGTTACAGAAGAGAAAACTTCCATATCGTGCCAGGCCGACTGGTCACTTACACCCGATCCGCCTTTGTAAGCATCATCCGATCGGATAGAACCATGCATCCACCATGCATGAGCTTCCGACCAAGGCAGATAAGGAATCAGCGAATAGCACGGAGTCACAAAATCATCAATATGTTCGGGCTTTCCTAATAATAAATCATCAGCCAGCACCCCTTTAGGGTTAATATTCAATTGGTCGGCACAGCTCGTCACCAATAAGGAAAGCAAAAGGGCTGATGACAGAAATAAACTATAAAAGGTTTTCATACTATTTCTATTTAAAAGGTTATATTAACTCCGACTGTAGCGGTAAATGGAATGACATAGCCAAAGTCACGGATTTCAGGATCGGGACCTGAGAAACGATTGCTATCCCACCATTTCTTGATAGTGAATACATTGTTAGCCGAAACATAGGCACGCAAGCGGCTGATCATGGCTTTCTTCACCATACTTTCCGGGAAAGTGTATCCCAGTTCTATCGTTCTCAACTTCAAGTACGAACCGTCTTTGAGGAAATACGTAGACGTACGCTTTTCATCATTGGTGTTACGAGTAGACAGAGCCGGAATGTTAGAGTCCGGATTCTGAGGAGACCAAGCATTAAATACACCTTTCAAGTGGTTGGTATTATTCACATTCTGAATGTTCCAGAAGTCACTGTATTCAATCCATGAATCCCAAACATCTCCGCCATGCACACCCTGGAAGAAGAGAGCTAAGTCTACGTTCTTATACGAAGCCTGAAGATTCAAACCATAAGTAAAGTCCGGGTCACTGACACCAATCCATGTACGGTCGTAGTCCTGAGTGATACGTCCGTCTCCGTCAAGGTCTTTATAGCGAATGCGTCCCAAACCTTTTCCTGCCTGCTGCGGTGAATTGTCCACCTCTTCCTGTGTCTTGAAGATTCCGTCTGCCACGTATCCGTATATAGAGTTACGGGGGCGTCCGATGATATCATCCAACATACCGTTTCCACCATATACACTTCTCACATTGTCCGGCAATTCAGTAATCTTATTCTTGAAAGTCGCGATGTTTCCCGTAATGCTATAATTAAATCCCGATGGAAGACTGTTCCGGTATGTCAGCAAGATTTCAACTCCACGGTTTTCCATACTCGGACCATTCACATAAGTATCTCCACCTTCACCGAATGCACCGATATAAGGGGGCAAATAAAGCATATCGGTTGTCTTCTTATAAAAGTAATCGATTGTTCCGACCAGGCTCTGGTTGAAGAAACCAAAATCGATACCGTAGTTGGTCTGTGTTACAGTTTCCCATTTCAATGTCGAATTACCGGTGAGATATTTACGGAAACCAGACTGTAGAGAACCGCTTTCCTGTCCGTTCATAGCATAAGAAGTTCCGTTATAATCGGCTACATAACTACTTTGCAGGTATCCGCTAGGAATGGCCGAGTTACCATTACGTCCCCAACTGAATCTCAGCTTCAGGTCCGAAAGAAAATCTACATTCTCAAGGAACGGTTCATTCTTAATTCTCCATCCCAAAGAAAATGCCGGGAAGACTGCCCAACGGTTATCAGCACCGAACTTGGAAGAACCATCATAACGTAATGTTGCCGATGCCAGATATTTGGAAGCATACGAATAGTTGAACTTACCGAAGTATGACAACAGAGCATAAGCATCACCCGAACCGGTAGCCTCTGTAATCTTGTCACCAGTAGCCGAACTTAAAAAAGCATAGTCTCTGTCTTCCAGAGTCAAACCGTCTTTACGTGCATAGAATGCTTCACTTTCAGCTTTCGTAAATTCCATTCCGACTACAGCTCCTATCGAGTGTTTTCCGAATTGCCCGTTATAGTTGATCTGGTTGGTCCACTGGTATTCCAGGAAATGAGTCTGATCGTTGCGGACATAGTTGAACTTTTCATCACGGCCCGAACCGTCTGCTTCACTCCATTTTTTATCGACTGCACGATAATATGAACCACGATAATCTACACCGAATGATGTTCTCAGGTTCAAACCTTTGATAATCATCAAATCGGCATACGTATTACCAATTACCTTCAGGAACTTATTGACATTGTCTTTCCCCAGAATAAGGTCTTTCACCGGATTACGATAGTCATCCATACCCACATCGAGAGAAGCACCACCCCAACCACCGGTTTCGGTATATACAGGAATGATAGGGGGTTCATTTGCAGCAAGCTGTGTATGGTTGGCTTCACGATAATTCATATAGTTCAACTCCAGGTTTTCACCTACTTTCAAACGACCATTCAATAAGTCATACTCCGAGTTCAAACGAGCCGAATATTTTTTCCAGAAAGTTTCAATCTGAATACCTTCTGTGTTTTCATAACCCAGGTTGAAGAAAGTACGTGATTTATCAGTACCACTCGATACTGAAATCTGATGGTTCTGCGATACTCCGGTACGAGATATTTCATCGATCCAGTTAGTATCGGCTGAGCGCATAGTCTGAGCTGTATTCAGCCATTCCACCGGTTTCACGGAATTAAGTACCGGATAACCGTTGCTGTCATAACTCCAGTCATAATCGAAGAAACGGACGCTTTGCTTGATTTCACCAAGTTTATCGTCGTTTGCATACGCTTGCCAGATGGCACGTCCATACTCATCGGTATTCAACAGGTCGGGTTTATTAACCCATTTAGAGAACTGTACACGACCTTCGTAACTAATCTTCGATTCACCCTTTTTACCCTTCTTTGTTTCGATGATAATCACACCACCGGCAGCTCTCGAACCATAAATACTGGCCGAAGCCGCATCTTTCAGTACCTGAATCGATTCAATATTCGCCGGGTTGATATCACGCAGGTTATAGTCTCCTGCCAATCCGTCAAGTACGATCAGCGGGTTAGGCTGCGCATTCAGTGACGTAAGTCCGCGAATCTGTATCGAAGCATTTCCCCCAGGGCTACCATCTGTAGTAATAAATACACCCGGCAATTTTCCCTGTAAAGACTTCAATGCATTAGTCGAAGGATTCTGAGCCAAATCTGAAGTGTTGGCCATAGCAACCGAACCGGTAAGATCAGCTTTACGCTGTGTCATATAACCGGTCTGGATCACTACTTCGCCCAACATCGTGGCATCATCGGCCATCACCACATCAATCTGACTCAATCCTTTCACTGCTTTCTCCTGTGTAGCCTTTCCGATAAACGAGAATACCAGAATATCTTTATCGGAATTCACATCGACCGAATACTGGCCATTCAAATTTGTAATTGTACCCTTCGAAGTACCTTTTACCGAAACGTTTACTCCAATTAACGGATCACCTGTTTCCTTTTCGGTCACCGTACCCGTAATGACTTTCGTCTGGCTGATATCCAGATTGCCCGCGTATGCCATCAATGTCCCCGAGGACAAGACAACCACCCAGACCAAAAGCCTTCTCAACACTTCTTGCAGCCAGTCACTTCCGGAGGCCACAAGGCAAGGTCTTTCATGTTTCATATTCACCAATTAGATTTAATTAAAAATTTAAATAATACTATCATATGTTTTTCAGTCTGCCGAAGCCTCAACAGCAGGCAGCAACTGCCGGCGGGCTTCTTCAATACCTGAAGTTCCAAATACCTGTGCCTCCGGATCGCCATACCAATAAATAGTAGTGGCATAATCGGCCTCACCTCGTTTCCATCCCAGCATTTCAATATCGAACTTAAAGCTCTTATTGAAAGGAATACCATCCAGATGGCGGGTGCGATAGAAAGCATTATAACCGTGAGAGCTTTCCAAATCGGCTCTCGGGGCTCCTCCAAATGGAGTATAGAAAGGCACTACCGGTGCCCATGAACTATTGTAGTAATCTTCCGTGCCTGTACCGAAATGTGATGGGAAAGTATCGTCGTCCACCCAAATCTTTTCATCACCTTCACCATACCACAACGGGGCATGATTATAAAGTGAAAGTAAATCGCCTTTGTAGACACCTCTACCTTTCAGGGTAGCAAAGTTCCATTCTACACATTGGTCGGCCTCTTCAGGTTTATCGTGGATATAGATACCATTTTCCTGTCTCCATGAAGCATAGAAATACAACGAACGATCTTTATTCCACTTTAATGGAGCTACATTCACCTCCATTGTAGCAGCAACCGACCGGGAAGAGAGGTTAAGCACTTTCAGCACACCATCTTTTTGGTAAGGCATCAACCAACGACTGGAGATATTTCCTTTTCCATCGGATGTCAGATACCAGCTATCTACCTTGGGGGCACCCATACCACCTCCGGAGAAGTCACTCAACGGTACCCATACGGTCTGCTTTCCGTCAAACCCGGCACTGAACACCAATTCCCGCATCAACTGGGCATATTGTTCAGGATTATCGGTACGAATATTGAACTTCACTTCGTATACCGCATTTTCGCCTGCAGGCAGAGGGATGACCAATGAATCGGAAGGAAGAATACTCTTCTCCTCCCGGAGGATCTCACCTTTACGGCCGGCTACCGGCTGAAGAAGACGGTTGTCTACTTCGGCAATCTTCTGTGCCGCTCTCTCCACTACCTCCTTAGAAAAAGTCTCTACCTGTGTGCCTTCGGGATATTTACGGAAGTTGATGTGATAATACTTGGGAGTCGGATTCACTCCCGGCTCGTCTTCGAATGTCACTTTACATCCACGGGCATAAGGGATAGGCAGGAACAAGGTATTTCCTCCTTTACCTTCGGGCGTATAGCTGGTGTGTGCCTGTAACATTCCCTTTCCCAATCCGGGTACATTGATCCGCATCAGGTCATAAGCCGGAATGATCCAGCCCGGTTGATCAGAACCATCAAAATAAAACCGCCATGTACCCCGCTTGTCAATGGTAGTAATCCAGATACGAGTGATCGCTCCAGGTCCGACTTCGTCGAACATCACTTTCTCAATGCGGCCTGCCACCGTATCTACTCGTTTGATTCCAAACCCGTCACTATTGGCAAACCAACCGGTAGAATCGGGTGATACTGATGCACGGTCGTAGCTACTTTCCTGACGACAGGTATAAGAGGGAACCGGATACAGCGCCTGTTCCTCCACCGATACCATTTCGTCCAACAACGTTTCCAGCGTTACCGGCTTATCCGACACCTGGGAACTACATCCCCACGAGCAGAACAAGAGTCCTGCACAGACGGACCACCATAGATTTCTTTTACTTTGTTTCATACTTATATCCAATTTTGTGTTTATTATATTTTCGAGAAAGCATGTTCTTCTTTCACATTCTCCTCAGCCTCTTTATCCACTCCCAGCTCTTTTTCTATTGCCTCCAGTGACTTGCCCTTGGTCTCGGGCACACAAAACAAAATGAATGCGAATGCAGCAATGCTGAAAATGGCAAAGATTCCGAAAGCAACCGATCCGCCCAAGTTATTCAGTATCCAGGGGAAAAACTGAACGGTGAGAAAAGTACATAACCAGCTGATTCCGGTGGAGAGTGACATAGCTGTTCCACGAATACGAGAAGGGTAAATCTCGGAAGTCACCACCCACATCAAAGGTGCCAGTGAAGCGGCAAAGAATCCGATATAGCATAACACGGCTATTAAGGCACCGATACCATTGGCTGCCGGAACTACGAAAGTGTAAACCAGGTACAGCAATGAGATGCCCATCCCCAGACTTCCGCAAAGAAGCAGAATCTTACGCCCTACTTTATCGACCAGCCACACAGCAATCAGGGTAAACAGCAGATTCACCACTCCCACCAGGATAGATTGCACAAGGGCAATATCCCCGGCAACACCTGTCATCTCGAAGATGGAAGGTGCATAATTGATGATGACGTTAATACCCGTGATTTGCTGTAAGGCGGCCAGTATAGAACCTATGAAAACCACTTTAGCCAAGTTACCCTTAAACAATTCAGTTACCTTTATCCTATCTCTACCTTCTTGTGTGTTTGTGTCGGACACGGTCATCTCACCGGCTTCCAGGTTCAGTTTACTGGCCACCTGCCTGGCTCTACCTGCTTTTCCACGAGCCGAAAGCCAACGTGGGCTCTCAGGCAATATACCCAATAACAACAGATAGGCCACACTAAAGAAGAACGGGAATCCCAACATCAGGCGCCAGTTCCGCTCATAGTCCAGCAATATATAATCTACAATGTAAGCAATTAGAATTCCTATCACAATAGCCAACTGATTGTAGGAAACCAGTGTTCCCCTCAGCCGGGCAGGAGATATTTCAGATATATAAATAGGTGCTACGGCAGAGATCACTCCGATACCCAGCCCGCATATCAGGCGAAAAACCAGCAGTGAAACCAAATTACCGGATAATGCGCAGCCCAAAGAAGAAACAATAAAAAAGACAGCTGACGAGAACATGACTTTCTGTCTGCCATAACGGTCGCTAAAACCTCCTCCCAGCAAAGCACCGCAAAGGCAACCTACGGTCAGAATACTTACCACCAATCCCAAAGCCATATCATCCAACATGAATTGTTCCTGTAAAAAAGGAACGGCTCCGGAAATACCTGCCATATTTAATCCCACAATCAATCCACCAAAGACGGTGATAAAGGTATATAGGAATAAAGGTTTGTTCTCTCTGTTCATTTTGATTCTAAATTTATAGTAGTTATACGATGTGTGATTGTTGATGCAAGGTTAGCCAGAATAGTACAGAGGCGATATAACGCAGGAAACAAATAATATAAGAATGGTAACATCCGGCAAAAATACCGGCAGACTATCAATCCGGTTACCCGCTGATGTAACGAAAGGATAAAACTAATAATGAAGCATTTGGAAAAAAATGATTCTTGTAAGAAGTAGATTGTCTTTTATCAAAAGGAAGATAATGTTTCAAAAGACGTTCGTCTGATGCAACAAAGATAAGACGCTTTTTTCATCTGTGCAAATATTTATACATTATTCTAATAATCAGTTATTTATCTCTTCTTCTTATATTCAGTGCACAGAGCCAAAACAGTGTTTCAAAAAAGGAACGTCTTTTGAAACACAACAGTCGTTCTATCTGTCTAATTTACACAAACTTACCGCAAAATAAAAGCTGTATTCACAGCCTGCCATAGCCGGCCTGTCCATTCTTAATGGGAAGGCCTTGCTGAGTATGATCTATTTTATTCATTTTTAAACATTTGAGTTATGAATACGAAGACAAAACTTCTGTATGTAGGCTTTCGTGCGTTAAGCACATGCTGTCTGTACGCGGCTTTTTTAATGATAACATCGTGTGGCGACAATGTTGTGAACCCCGACAGCCCGGAACCGGACGGGGAGGATATGATTCCTGTTACGATCAGCCGGGTTGAGGATGGCAATTATATGGAAAGCCATGTTGATACTCCCGACACAACCGGGGGAAGAACGCTTGTGGACGAATGGGTGCCGGTGAAAGAGCCACCCGCCAGCAGGGTCATACCCGCTGCCGTGCCTTACGAGGGGCCTCCAGCGGTACGGATGACGCTCCGCGAAGAGCCACAAGTCACTACCCGTGCCGCTACATTGGGCAACGGCATTTATTTCCGGTTGATCGCTTTCCGTAAAGTAGGCAGCAATTACGTGTTCCAGTCGGCTGCGGATTTTACGACGAACGGGGCTTCCGCTCCCACACTCAGGCAAGGAAATCTGCTCACCAGAGCGGGAACCGTCCGTGTGATCGGATACTCGTTCAATAGTACGGCAGCGATGGGAACGATCCCTTCATCCTATACTTATAACAGTACTTCCGTCACTATCCCGGATATGAACAGTGACTTTATGGTCTATGACTCGGGGGACATAGCGAATGTGAGTACAATCAGCCACAACCTGTCGGTTAGTTTCACGCAAAAACTCTGCAAGCTGACGGTTAAACTATCCTTGTCGCAGTTTGTAAGCAACACATTTACCAACTGTACGGGCGTATACGTTTCTCAAGGCGGCAATACGTCCGCCTGGACGATAGGTCCTTCTACAAATAATGTAAGTGCCAATACCGGAAATACACCTACATTCAATATAGCCAATAATTCGACTGCCACTGTACGGTTAGTCCCTTTTTCGGGTTCCCGGGCAATCACGGTGCATATCGGTACGTTGAAACTTAGTAATTATTTCAATGCGAATAACCGGAATATCACCTCAAGCCAGAATGTACAGTTGCTGCCGGGAAAGAGTTATACCATTACACTGAAGTTTGAGTTGGGGATACAATTGGCGGCAAGTGACATTAACCTGACACAAAACGGATGTACGGCGAGTGATAAGAATGATTTGGCAAAGCTGAGATGGGCTACAGGAAATTTGAAGAGTACAGGAAATGTTAATTACGTATGGGCATCTTCGCAAACAGAAGGCGGACATTTTTATTCCTTCAATAAACTTTATGATGGAAGCACCGGAGATCCATGTTCTAAACTAAACACTGCATATTATGGTACAAGCTGGCGAACACCAACTAAAAATGAACTGGAAAAACTAGTACGATGTACAGATAGAGTTTATAACGGAGGTATGTGGTTTATGAATAACCGTTTAGGGCTATTTTTAAAAGCAGCAGGAATGCGACCGGAAACTGGACCGGGCTTAGAGGGAACGGGATCAGGAACTAGTGGTGTTTATCTAACTTCAACACTAGGGAACCGTAAAAATACTTGTTATGCTCTGGATTTTGGAACAACATATATAGTGGTCACTGATACTGGTGCTTGGAATGCTCTCCAAATTAATGGTTATTCTGTCCGTTGTGTAAAAGGTACCAAACAATAATATTCACTTTTAAACTAACCTATTAAACAAACTTGATTCATTAGCATGAGGGCAATATTGTGTCACATGCAATTATAAAAGGCATGATAACAAGATTATAAAAGTGCTGATAACTTGGCACTTCCATACATGTTGAACGAAATGAGAAACAAGATTCTTTGCTATGGACAGAAAGCGTTTTGTCTATAGCAAAGAATCTGACATTGAATAAATATTTGACTAGTGCCAGTTTGTTTCGTGCTGTAGATAAATTCTGTAATGTAGTGGAGGTATGAAATTTGTTAAACTGGAAATTAGGCTTATAAGATATAGATTTAGTTTTTCAAACGATGTTTCAAAAGACGTACGTCTGATGCAACAAAGATAAGGCGCTTTTTCCATCTGTGCAAATTTTTCTACATCGTTTTAATTATCAATCATTTATCTATCCTCCTTGCATTTAGCGCGGAGAGTAAAAATGGTGTTTCAAAAAACGTACGTTTTTTGAAACACCATTGTGTATTCAAGACCGTCATATCTGATTGTAATACACAAACTTACGCATAATAAAAGTGGTATCAAACAGCCTTTCCGGACTCATACGAAGATGTATAGGTCCGCAATGCGTCTTTGATACGATTATTCACTTTAATATCTTAGTATATGAATAGAACTTTTATTATGCGAGAGTGTCTCGGTAAAGCCTTATGGCTGTGTTTTTGCCTTTCGATAGCAGGATGTGCCGAAGATGACAGAATGACTCCCCTGTCTGCTGACAGCGGGGATACTGCCGACGAGTTAATCCCCATCCATATCAGTCTGACAGGTGACAACGACTATCATTCTTCCTCTTTTAACGACGCTTCGACCCGTAGCCACTCTCCCCTGATCGCCGAATGGGTGGGAGTAAAAGCTTTCTCACCTACACGCACAGGAGAGCAACCGGACTATGAAGGTCCCCGGATAGCCTCGATGGAACTGACGGAAGATACCCTGCCCCGTGTAAGTACCCGTGCAACAGTGCCTGTGGAAGTTCGTTTCCGGCTGATTGCTTTCCGGAAGTCCGGAAGTGACTATGTCTTCCAGTCGGCTGCCGATTACGCCTCCAATGGTACGGGCACTCCTGTACTCAAACAAGGGAAACTGCTGACACGCTCCGGAACGATACGTGTGGTGGGCTACTCCTTTAATACCACTGCCGACTTGGGAGATATGCCTTCCACGTATGCCTACAACAGCAGTACAGTGTCTATCCCTGACATGACCAAGGACTTCATGACCTTCGATTCCGGAGATATAACGAATGTAAACAGCCTGAGCCACAATCTTCCGGTGAGTTTCAATCAGAAGTTGTGCAAACTGACAATTACCATCAGTCCCACCGGATTTCCAAGCAATACGATCACCAATTGCACGGGTGTATATGTAAAGCAAGGTGGAAATTCCACATCATGGAAGATCGGTCCTTCGACCAATGTGGTAGCCGCCAACACGAATAATACGGCGGCATTCAGTCCGAACACGACTCTGAGTACAACCATACGCATGGTTCCGTTTGCAGGAACCAGAACGATAACAGTGCATTTCAATACACTGACGGTAGGCGGACGGATTGTGAACAACAACACCGAAATCACCTCCACCCAAAGCGTACAGTTGAAGGAAGGGAAAAGCTATACACTAAAAATACAGTTTAAAAAAGGTCCCGGAATCAATGTGTTGGAGAGTGATATAAACCTTACAGGTAACGGGTGTACGGCTCAGGATAAGAAGGATCTGGCTAAATTAATATGGGCGGACGGGAATCTGAAAAGTACAGGAGCGAGTAATAATTATGTGTGGACAACTTCAACTGATTATGGATATTATTATACTTGGAATCAAGATTATAATAGAAACAATATAGATCCATGCGCAAGACTTAACCCTACGACATATGGTTCAGGATGGCGAACGCCATCGATAAACGAATTAACTAAACTTTCTCGATGTACAAATAAAATAGTGACTAATAAGGGCGTATGGTTTATGAATAACAGCAAAGGAATCTTTCTCACTATAGCAGGAGCAAGAGGAGAAGGAGGATGTGGTACAGTAGGGACATTGTTTGTCGGAGAAGTCGGCTTTTATTGGAGTAGTGATAATAATAGTAGTAATAATTGTGGGCGTAGGCTTGTTCTTGATGCTCGATCTACACTTAGCATAGAAATACAAGCTAATGGTCCGAAAGGTGACGGACATTCTGTCCGTTGCGTAAAAGGCACCAAACAATAATATTCACTTTTAAACTTAACAAATCATGAAAACCGAACTCAAAGGCTGGCTTGCGGACAATACCGTGACCACCGACAACAAAGAAGACAAAATCCTGGTACTGGAAAGCGCCGGAAACCTGACACTATCCGATGTACTGGATGAAATGAAGAAAGAAGATACCGGCTTGCGGGCAGAGACTTTAAAGCATGCCGTCGATCTCTTTCAGCGTACGGTATCGGAATTGGTACTGAACGGATACTCTGTCAATACGGGGCTATTCCGTGCCGTACCCCAGTTTCGCGGGGTAATAGACGGCGGAGTATGGAATCCCGAGAAAAATTCTATCTATGTTTCCTTCAATCAGGATAAGGATTTACGTGAAGCTATCGCACGGACCGGCGTAAAAATCCTAGGAGCCAAAGGCGATTCAGCCTATTTTATCGGTGGTGAAGACGCCGCCACCCGTGCTACGGACGGTAGTGCAACTGCAGGACGTAACTATCGTCTGCAAGGAAAGAATATTAAAGTAACTGGTACAGATCCTGCCGTAGGTATCGTCTTGATTGATGAAAAAGGCACGGAAACGAAGCTACCGATGGATATGATAGCAGTAAACAACCCTTCGGAAGTATTGGTGCTACTTCCTGCCGACTTGAAAGACGGAACCTATGAGCTGCGACTGACTACACAATACTGCCACAGTTCGCAGACAATGCTAAAAACGCCGAGAACTGTCAGTCGATTTATCAATATCGGCGCATCCCAGGGGAGTGGTGATGACGATATTGTAGATGATCCAACGGCCTGATAGTAAACATACCGGCACATTTCATATCGTCCCGCATTGAGAAAATTCAATGCGGGACAATTTTGTATAATGTGTATACAGCATTGTCTACGGATCGTATACTACTCTATATACGTACCGTATACAGAGTTGCATGCGGTGCGTAGACAGAACGATCTGTTTCCCATATTCAGTTAGCCACCATTGCCTCTGTCGGAGTGACCCCATAAAGTGTACGGAAACATTTAGTGAAATAGGCGGGCGAAGTAAAACCGGTCATATAAGCTATCTCACTGATATTGTACTGCCGGGCTTTAAGCAAAAGCATTGCTTTATTGAGCCGGTAATTCCTCAGGTAATCGGTGGGGGAAACCCCGAACAGTGTTTTCATCTTCCGGTAAAGGTGCACCCTCGACAATCCCAAATGTTCACTCAGGTCTTCGATGCTGAAATCGGAGTTTTCATATTGCGTGTCGACAATACTCAGCAGCTTGTCCCTGAACAACTCGTCTACCTTCATCAGTTTGCATACCTCCACATTGTCCATCGTACCGGCCCGGAGATTCTTCATATAAGCTTCCTTCATCTTCTGCCGTTCCGAAATCATGTTGATGATACGTATTTTCAGGAAGTCGATGTTGAAAGGTTTGGGAATATACTCGTCTGCCCCCTCAGCAATGCCGTAGATGCGCTGGCTGTCTTCGGACAAGGCTGTCAGCAGTATGATGGGGATATGGCTGAAAGCAAGATCATTCTTCACCCGGTTAACCAACTGGAACCCATTCATACCGGGCATTAATACATCGCTCAGAATCAGGTGAAAAGCATCACCCTGTCCCAACAAGTCCAATGCTTCATTACCATTACCTGCCACTTCTACCTGAAAATTGGCGGACAGCTCTTTCCGTAAGCTATATCGTACATCGGGATCGTCTTCCACGACCAGGACGTGGTAATCATAGGTTTTAGAAAGCATTTCGTTGACCACCGTCGTATCCACCTCCATATCGTGATAACTGAGATTGAAGCGATCGGTCTCTTCCAGTATATACTCGTGTGTATAGTGGGTGATATCTTTATAAAGCCGGACGTTGAATAAAGTATACTCTCCGGGTTGACTCTCTGCACGGATTTCACCGTCATGCAGGTCGACATACTCTTTTGAAAGATTGAGTCCAATGCCAAAGCCTACTGTACCGAAAGTCTTATTACCGGTATAGAAGCGTTCAAACAGGTGTTCCATACTCTCTTTTGAAATTCCCCGCCCGTGATCCTCCACTTCCAGCAGGACAGTTTCCGCTTCACCGGTAATCCGGACAGAAATATCTCCCCCACTATCCGAATATTTAAAGGCATTCGAAATGATATTTACCAACACCTGCTCTATCTTATTGACATCTATGTAAATGTTCAGTTCGTCAATATTGGTAGAGAACCGGTAATGAATCTGCTTCTCTTCGGCAATACCGGTAAAGTAGTCGAAAACTTCCCTTACCATACCGATCAAATCTACCTGACGCAAAATCAATTTCATCTTATCGTTGTCGATTCTTCGGAAATCGAGTATCTGGTTGACAATCCTGTAGAGCCGGTCTACATTCCGTTTCATCAAAGCCACGTCTTCTTGAATAGAAGGATCAAGCTTGGAGTTCTTTATCAATTTATTGACCGGTCCAAGTATCAGTGTAAGAGGAGTACGGATTTCATGGGAGATATTGGTAAAAAATTGTAGTTTCTGGTTGGAGATATTCTCAATCTGGCTATTCTTGACAGCCAGTTCTTCTTTTTGAGCTTCTACAAGCTGATTTTTATCATGCAGTTCTTTATTCTTATTTTTAACCCGGAGGTTCATGTACATTACATATCCCAGCAAAGGGATAATGAGCAACATCAATGCCAAAATCAGGATAGTAGAGTTGCGCAGGAACTTGAAACGAGACAATAAATTATCTTCTTCCTGCTTCTGCCGGTTGATTCTTTTCTGGTAGTGGTTGAGTTGTTCGGACTGTGCCAAAATGGTCTTCGCATTCCCCCGATTGATAATGGCAGTGTTCAATACATAGTTTTTCTTCACCTTTTCTCCATTAATAATCTGCATGGCCACCTGAATGGAAATAGCACCTCCGGTAGGGTACTGGAACGAGGCTTCCAACTTCTCATCGGCTACGGCTTGCAATCCGGCACCGTCACCATATACCCCGTCGATACCTATAAACCGGATACGTTTGCCGGACACGGAATCACGCTTCATGATGACGTCCCGGGCAGCAAGCGCCATCACGTCGTTGTGGGCATAGACCAGATCGATGTCGGCAAAAGTAGCTAACCTGTTGACAGCGTCATAAGCACTGTTATAATGCCATTTTCCAAAAACCTGAGTCACCTGAAAATTCTTATCACTACGAAGATGATCGATAAATCCATCATGACGCTCCATAGCAGGCGACGAACCTTCCAGTCCCCATATCTCGAGTATTTTGGAGTTGGGGGGCAATTGTCCGTTAATGTATTCACCAATGGCAGAACCAATGTTGTAATTATTGGCACCGATAGAGACCGTATATTCATCCGATTGTATCTTACGGTCGTGAATAATGGTAGGAATACCTTTCCGATAAGCTTCTACAGCCACATCGGTAATGGGAACAGCCTCGTTAGGCGAAATGATGAGTACATCCACGTTCTGGGAAATCAATTTCCGAATCTGAGATACCTGTCTGCTGCTGTTGTCCATAGCATTATATACCACCAACTCTACGTTGCGGTAATTGGAGGCCTCAATCTGCATTTCGAGCAATACGGCTTCGCGCCAGGAATCGGAGGTACACTGAGAAAAACCAATGACGTACTTTTTGTCTCCTTCCTCTTTGGGTTGGCAAGAGGACAAGAATATAGATAAACCTGCAAAAAGCAGAAAGGCCAGTCGGAATAGATTTGTGTTTTTCATGTTGCGTTTTCCTTAATAATACATATATAAGACGTCCTGAAGCAAAGAAACAGGACGCCTTTTCCGGAAAAAATGAACGACAAGGTGTATCGGGACTCTGTGCCACTCTGTGGTGAACGATGACACGCCTCTGCCTACATCTTCCCCTTTCTATCCGTCGACTTTACCAGATAGACTTTACCGAGAACACTTCCAGGTTCTTAACTTCTATGTTGTTACCCCAGAAATGGAGCCCTTCACGATTGCCCTCACGCGGACTGCGCTTCATCGAATACGAATAGGCTCCCCCGTCAATAAAGACTTCGATGGAAGTGCGATCAATGTAGATGTCGGCTGTCAATTCCATGCTGGTGCGGTCGTCAGGTGAGTAGAACACTCCATTGATCAGGTTGGAGTTCATATCATAGTCCACCAGAGGCTGACCGTAAAGATTCAGTCCGGCACTGGTAGCATGTGACAGTTTGATAGTTGTTCTGATCCGCAAACAATCCTTACCGGAGAACGCCTGTAAGCGTTGATTGGCCGCATCAGAGCTAAGTGAAGTCCAGTTTCCTACAGGCTGGAACAGTTGCTCGGTCTCTCTGACAGGCACACTAAACAGACGAACTCCCTTTGAGGTAGTGCGGAGTGTCAGTTCGTTGGGCAGCAACATCATTCCATTGAACGGCATACCGTCATGTGAGATTCGTCCCCATCCTATCTGTATGCGACGTCCGTCACTGGCAGGTATGTTACTATAAGTCTGGGCAGCATACATGCTTCCGGTATAATAATAGTATTTGCCGGCTTCCGGGGTAAACGTCTGTCCATCGAATGAGCCCAGCATATAGGTACCGGAAGCTCCGTACATCACCCATTTAGTGTGATTCTTATCGCCATCTACCGGTAATTCAAACAATTCCGGGCATTCCCAGAATCCGGTTACATGACTCTTATATTCCCAATTCTTCAGGTCGGCAGAATTATAAATCGAGTGTCCGTCCCGTTCATTAAGTACCATCACCCAATGTTTGCCGGGAGCATACCAGAAGACCTTCGGGTCGCGTGTATCCTTACTGTTCCATTTCGCTTTCGAGTCTATCACCGGGTTACCTTCATACTTGGTAAACGTACGTCCTTTATCGAGACTGTAAGCGATACACTGCCGCTGTTTCTCCGGATTATCCACTGTATAGGCAGCTACCAATGCCGGTTCGTTTTTCTTATTGAATCCGGCGGTATTATCATAATCGATCACGGCCGAACCGGAAAAAATAGTTCCCAGCTCATCGGGATGCAGAGCATCCGGCAGTTCCTCCCAATGTACCAGATCACGGCTCACGGCATGTCCCCAATGCATATTTTCCCATTCCCGTTCATAAGGGTTGTGCTGATAGAAAAGATGGTATTCACCTTCGTAAAAAACCAGTCCGTTAGGGTCGTTGATCCATCCCCGGCGAGTGGTGAAATGAAATTGCGGACGGTTTTTTTCTGCATACAAGCTATCTTGCCCCGCAATCACATCGTCCTGATAGATTTTCTCCAATCCGGCAGACTCCCCTTCATAGCTGATGCGAAGTGTCTTTCCTTTCCAGGAAGAGACATCGCAGAATACCCAGTAGTCGGGTTTCTCGTCAGCCAGACGGATTACGAAGTTACGTTCCGGAGTACCTTTTACCTCGAATGTCATTTTCTTCCGGTCCACTTGGTGGGAAACAGGAAGGTTGATATACTTCTTCGTTATCTTCAGCGTAACGTCGCCGGCAAATGAAGCAAACAGGTTACCGGCAAGCAGCGTTGCGGTAAAAAATAATTTTGTAGTCAAATGCATAGTTTTATTTTGTTAGTTAATAATGGAAAACCTGAGTGCAAGTTTACGGATTTTTTCAGGGATATGCTATCACTCAGCGTACAAAACGTATCACGCAAGTTACTTCAAGGGGGGACTTTACGGTAACATGGATGTAACGAGTTTGTCACTCAGCGTTCAAACGATCGTAAAGGGCACGAAATCTTACTCCTCTACTTTTGCATCAAATTATTAACGCATACTAAAAAACATGAAACGAGTTCTGAAGCTAGTATCATCCATTCTTTTATTATCAGTCATGGGCGGTCATCTCTACGCCGACGAAAAAGCAAACGTAGTAAAACAAGGTACGATCCGGGGACGTATCATCGACACTTCCAAACAAACACTACCGGGTGCCTCGATCTACATCGAGAACCTGAAGACAGGAGTTATCAGTGACGTAAACGGTTTCTATACCTTCGCCAACCTCAACCCGGGGACTTATACGGTAAAAGTAACTTATGTGGGATATGCCCCCGTAGAAATGAAAATAACCATTCCCGAAGGCAAGACACTCGAAAGAGATGTCATACTGAACGAAGGAGTCGAATTGCAGGAAATTGTAATAGGCGGTGCTTTTCAGGGACAGCGCCGTGCCATCAACTCACAAAAGAGCAGTCTGGGCATCAAAAATGTAGTTTCTGCCGACCAGGTAGGCAAGTTTCCGGATTCAAACATCGGAGATGCACTGAAACGTATTTCGGGTATCAATGTACAGTATGATCAGGGTGAAGCCCGTTTCGGACAGGTACGCGGTACATCGGCGGACCTCAGTTCGGTCACCATCAACGGCAATCGCATTCCTTCGGCCGAAGGGGATACACGCAACGTACAACTTGACCTGATTCCGGCCGATATGATTCAGACCATCGAAGTCAGTAAAGTGGTAACTTCGGATATGGATGCCGATGCCATCGGCGGATCTATCAATCTGGTCACCAAGAATTCACCCTATAAACGGACGCTGACAGCTACTGCCGGTTCGGGCTACAACTGGATCAGCGAGAAAGCACAGTTGAATCTGGGACTGACTTATGGCGACCGTTTCTTTAACGACAAACTGGGGGTCATGTTATCGGCTTCCTATCAGAATGCCCCATCGGGTTCCTACGATACCGAGTTTCTTTGGGAGAAAGACGACAAAGGAAACGTATATATCAACGACTACCAAATACGCCAGTACTATGTAACCCGTGAACGCCAAAGCTATTCGGCAGCCTTGGACTGGGATATCAGCGAAAACCACAAATTGATGTTTAAAGGAATTTTCAATAACCGGAACGACTGGGAGAACCGATACCGCACTACTCTGAAAGATATGGATGAAGAGGGAAAAGCAACTGTACGCGTACAGACTAAAGCCGGTACGCCGGACAATCGCAACGCCCGCCTGGAACGCCAACGCACGATGGACTTCACATTGGGAGGCGAGCATCTGTTCGGACCGGTGTCTATGGATTGGAATGCCAGTTACGCCAAAGCAACAGAGGAGCGTCCGAACGAACGTTACATTGATTTCCAACTGAAGAAACAGCAATTCGACATGGATCTGAGCAACGAACGCGAACCGCTGGCTACACCAAAGTCCGGTTCTACAATGACACTGAACAAAGATTTCGGCCTGAAGGAACTCACCGAACAACAGGAAGACATCAAGGAAAAAGACCTGAAATTCTCCATGAACTTCAAACTCCCCTTCCGGAACGGAAACAAATTGAAATTCGGTGCCAAGGTGGTACGCAAAACCAAAGATAAAGAGGTAGACTTTTATGAATATACTCCGAAAGATGAAGAGGCATTCATGGCCAACAGCCTGCAGAACACGGTAGATCAAACCAACAAAAACTTCATGCCGGACCATAAATATCAGGCAGGCATTTACGCCGACAAACAATATGTAGGTTCACTGGACCTGAACAATCCCTCCCTCTTTGACAAAGAACAGGTGCAGGAAGAGTTAGCCGGTAACTTCGAAGCACGTGAAACCGTAAGTTCGGGCTACATCCGTTTCGACCAGAAGCTCACGGACAACGTAGAACTGATGACCGGGCTCCGCATCGAAAACACCAGCCTCAGCTATACCGGACGCACGTATGACGACGAAACAGACCAAACCTCGAAGACTGCCCGAGAAACGAACAGTTACATCAACTTCCTCCCGTCACTCCTCATGAAATGGAACGTAAACGAGGATTTCAAAGTACGCGGTTCGTTTACTCAGACATTGTCACGTCCGAAGTATTCTGCCCTGGTACCCAGTGTCAACATCAAACGTTCGGATAACGAAGTGACAGTGGGTAATCCCGGCCTGAAACCTACTCTTTCTTATAACTTCGACCTGAGTGCGGATTATTATTTCAAAAGTATCGGTCTGGTCAGCGCAGGAGTATTCTATAAGAAAATAGACGATTTCATTGTCAACCAAGTGTCTACAAACTACGAATACAACGGCAACCTATACAACCGCTTTATCCAGCCCAAGAATGCGGGTAATGCCAATCTGATAGGTATGGAACTCTCTTACCAGCGTGATTTCGGATTTATCGCTCCTGCCCTGAAATGTATCGGTTTTTATGGCACTTACACCTTCACTCACTCCCGTGTGGAAGACTTCAACTTCGAAGGACGCGAAAATGAAAAGGATCTGAGCCTGCCGGGTTCTCCGAAGCATACAGCCAATGCATCGCTCTATTTTGAGAAAAATGGACTGAACCTCCGCCTGAGCTACAACTTTGCATCGGCCTTCATCGATGAAATGGGTGAAGACACCTTTCACGACCGCTATTACGACCGCGTGAACTATCTGGACGTAAACGCCAGTTACACTTTTGCGAAACACTACACCCTCTATGCCGAAGCAAACAACCTGCTGAACCAACCCCTCCGCTATTATCAGGGGACTCAGGACCGCACCATGCAGGCTGAATACTACGGTGTAAAGATTAATGCCGGATTTAAGATCAACTTTTAACCGGCTATCAGAGGAGGTTGAACCCACGGTGCACCGCCGATCAGAAAACGCTGCACCGTTGATCAGAAAACGGTGCACCGTTTCTAAAGGAACGGTGCACCGTGGGTCTGAGATCAAAACCGTCTTCTCGCATCACTGACGAAAAAACGTATTCAATTCATTAATAATCAATATAAAAACTCATATTTATGAAATTAAAAAACTTACTGATACTACTGTTTATCTCCATTGTCGCAACCGCTTCGGCCCAGCTCAAGGATTACTCTATGTTTGACAAGAAGTTTAACTTCTACATTGCTAACGACCTGGGACGTAACGGCTACTACGATCAAAAGCCGATTGCCGAATTAATGGGAACTATGGGTGAGGAAATAGGACCGGAATTTGTGCTGGCTGCCGGAGATGTCCATCATTTCGAAGGAGTACGCAGCGTGAACGACCCGCTCTGGATGACCAACTTTGAACTGATTTACAGTCACCCGGAACTCATGATCGACTGGTATCCCGTACTGGGAAACCACGAATACCGGGGCAACACACAAGCTGTACTGGACTACAGCGGAGTGAGCCGCCGCTGGACCATGCCTGCCCGTTACTACACCAAGACATTCGAAGAAAAAGGAGCCACCGTCCGCATCGTCTGGATAGATACTGCTCCTCTGATCGATAAATACCGTAACGAAAGCGCAACCTATCCCGATGCATGTCATCAGGATATGAACGGACAGTTGGCCTGGCTGGACTCGGTGCTGACTGTTGCCAAAGAAGACTGGGTGATCGTTGCCGGGCATCATCCGATCTATGCCGAAACCCCGAAAGACCAGAGCGAACGCAGCGACTTACAGAGCCGCCTCGATCCTATTCTGAGAAAGCATAAAGTAGATATGTACATTTGCGGACATATCCACAACTTCCAACACATCCGCGTACCGGGAAGCGACATCGACTATATCGTAAACTCTGCCGGATCACTGGCACGCAAGGTGAAACCGATTGAGGGAACTCAGTTCTGCAGCCCCGAACCCGGCTTCTCAGTCTGCTCCATTGATAAAAAGGAACTGAACCTGCGGATGATCGATAAAAAAGGGAATATACTTTATACGGTAACCCGGAAAAAATAAATCACTCTCTTGAAAAATGCACAATTTTGAAAGAGCCGGCTTCTTCGTGACGAAAGAGCCGGCTCTGTTTATTATTTATCAGTCTTGGGCCTCAAATCATCTTTGGGAATCGTAGACTCATTGCCGTCACGCATAGCCATATAGTGAGGCGACATGATTTCGATGCCCGCTTCATTAAAGCGATCCTGAATATTCTGATGCAGGTCCGAATATATCTGAGCCAATTTATCCGCCTCACGGATATAAGCATTGATTTGATAAACCGGATACCAGTCACTCAACGAAGTTTCAAGCACAAAAGGACGCGGATCGTCAATCACCCCGGGAGTATTCAAGGCAGCCTCTATCAATAGCTGATGAACCTGACGCCAGGGAACATCATATCCGATGGTCACTTCCGAGTGAATAATCAGACCGTATTCGCGGGCCGAAGCGCTATAGTTCACTGTATGGGATGACATGATAAACGAGTTCGGAATGGTTACCACCTCATTCTTCGGTGTCTTGATCCGGGTCACCAAAGGCGTTTTCTCGATTACATTCCCGGTAGTATCATTCAGCTGGATCCGGTCGCCCAGTTTAAAAGGACGCATATAAGTAATGACCAGCCCCGCAATCACATTACCGATTACCGTGCTGGATCCTAAAGAAATGATCAGACCGACAAAAACAGATATCCCCTGGAATACTCCATTCTTAGCCCCCGGCAAATAAGGATAGATCATCGCAATCATAAAAGCATAAAGCAGAAAACGGATGATATGATAAGTAGGCATTGCCCAGTCGGGATAGAAGCCACCGAACTTGAGCCGCCCCGCCTCTACCTCACGGGACAAGTAGTGAACCAAGCGCACCAGATACTTAACGGCAAAACAGATGATAAGAATGGCAAACAAATTGGGAATATAATCGACTATACCTACCAGTATGTTCTTGATCGGGTTCCAGATATACGAAAATATCTGATAGGCCAGCCCCTTGGTCTGTGGGAAGATAGCGAACAAAAGGGGAACGGTAATCAACAATTGGAGAAGCATGATTACGTAGCGCAGCAAATTGGAAAGGAAGATCAACAGGTTGACCTGCCGCTGCGTATCCAATAACTCGTAATTCTGAATGGAGATCGGCTTCAGCCTGGTATCCTTCAGCTTTTGGATACGTACTTTCAGTTTACGGAACAGCCAGCCTGTAAGCCAAAACAACAGATACTGCCCTGCCAATACCAGGACAAAATACAGAATACGCTTACCCAGTTGCCACAAGCTATGCTCCTCCTTCAACTCTTTCAGTTTCTGTACTACAATCTTCCGCTTATCCGTTGCCAACTGCTCGCGCGAACGTCCTTCCCATAGTCCGTCCTGGTCGGTAAACGAAGCAATGACTTTATTGCCGTACATCAGATCGGTTACGATATCGCTGCTCTCGATATAGACAGAATCGGGATGCAGGGTAAACCGTTTACCCAACTGCATGATGGCCGCATCGATCATTTCGGCCCGCTGCAAAGGGGTATATCCCCCACGCTTGGTATACAAATAAAACAATGTATCGCCTTCGACCACTACCGGTACTCCCGGCGTAAACTGGCGAAGTGAGTCGATACGTGCCCTTTGCTGAGCTAATTTCACAGAGTCGGCAGCAAAAGCTTTCAGCCTCATCTGCTCCATTTCCATACGCATATTGGCTTCGCTCAGACGCGCCTCCTCCAGCTCTTTCTTCATATCTGCCATCCGTACGGAATCCGAATCGTTCCGAACTGCGGTCCGGGTAGCCACACTATCACCCGTCAATATCTCACGAACCGCCTTTCCCAACTGTGCGCACATATTGTTGGTCACCAACAGAAACAACAAAAGGCCGAATAATCTGTTCTTTTTCATATCAAAAACTCATAAAGTAATTGTCACCGGAATGGATAAACGTGCCAAACATACAGATTGTTTTTGACATAGCATAGATCGAAATCATTATATTTGCACCCGAATCCGTAATTTAAAGGTATAGACATGGATATATTACTGCTTATTGGAGGATTACTCCTCATTTTGATAGGTGCCAACTGCCTGACAGATGGTGCTGCGTCCGTAGCCAAGCGATTCCGTATTCCTTCCATCGTAATCGGCCTGACTATCGTAGCTTTCGGAACTTCCGCCCCGGAACTGACCGTTAGCGTATCGTCCGCCCTGAAAGGTAGCGCGGACATCGCCGTAGGTAACGTAGTGGGAAGTAATATCTTCAATACATTGATGATCGTCGGGTGCACCGCTCTATTTGCTCCTATCGTAATTACCCGGAATACTTTGCGGAAAGAGATTCCGCTATGCATTCTCTCCTCCATCGTCCTGCTGATATGCGCCAATGACGTTTTTCTGAATAAAGCTTCCAGCAACATACTAAGCATCTCGGACGGACTGATTCTGCTCTGTTTCTTCACCATCTTCCTGGGCTACACATTTGCCATAGCCTCACCCACAAACAATACTCAACCGGAAGAGGAAATCAAAAGCCTCCCGATGTGGAAATCCGTACTTTTCATTCTGGGCGGATTGGCCGGACTTATTTTCGGGGGACAATGGTTTGTAGAGGGAGCAAGCAACATCGCACGGCACCTTGGCGTCAGCGAATCTGTTATCGGACTCACACTGGTAGCCGGAGGTACCTCCCTACCGGAACTTGCTACATCGATAGTGGCTGCCTTGAAAAAGAATCCGGAAATAGCCATCGGTAATGTGATCGGCAGTAATCTGTTCAACATCTTCTTTGTATTGGGATGCAGTGCTTCCATCACTCCCTTGCGGCTGACAGGCATCAATAACTTCGACCTTTTCACCTTGGTCGGTTCGGGCATTCTGCTCTGGTTTTTCGGATTATTTTTTGCCAAACGCACCATCACACGGATCGAAGGAAGTATTCTGGTGTTATGCTATATAGCCTACACCACCTATCTGATCTATCAGATTTGATAACATCGAGACACATAGTTTTTAGTTTTCGTACGTGGTAATTTAAAGATTATCACGTATCTTTGCCCCCTCATCATAAATACAAGCTATGGCCATTACAATTAAAAAGGTATCGACAAAAAGAGAACTTAAAAAATTCATTCGTTTTAATTACGAATTATACAAAGAGAATCCTTATTCCGTACCTGACCTCTACGACGACATGCTGAATACATTCAATAAGAAGAAAAATGCGGCATTCGAGTTCTGTGAGGCCGAGTACTTTCTGGCTTATAAAGACGGAAAAATCGTAGGGCGCATCGCAGGTATTATCAATCACCGTGCCAATGCCACCTGGAACAAAAAAGATGTCCGTTTCGGTTGGATCGACTTCATCGACGACCTTGAAGTATCTTCCAGACTTCTGCAAACCGTAGAAGAATGGGGTAAATCCAAAGGGATGGAGAACATTCAGGGACCTCTTGGATTTACCGACTTCGACGCAGAAGGTATGCTGATCGAAGGATTCGACCAACTCAGCACCATGGCAACCATCTACAATCATCCCTACTATCCGCAACACATGGAGAAACTGGGATTTGAGAAAGATGCCGACTGGGTGGAATACAAAATTTATATTCCTGACGCCATCCCTGAGAAGCACCAGCGCATATCCGATCTTATTCAGCGTAAATATAACCTCAAGATAAAGAAATATACCTCATCCAGAAAGATTGCAGCCGATTACGGACAAGCCATCTTTGAGTTGATGAACGAAGCTTATAGTCCGCTGTACGGATACTCTCCGCTTTCGCAACGGCAAATTGACCAATATGTTAAAATGTATCTTCCGATTGTCGACTTGCGAATGGTAACCCTGATCACAGATGCGGAAGACAAGTTAATTGCCGTAGGCATTTCAATGCCTTCACTTTCGGAAGCGTTACAGAAATCGCATGGACGCCTTTTGCCCCTCGGATGGTATTATCTGCTAAAGGCATTGTTCATGAAACGACGCGCCAAAATGCTTGACCTGCTGCTTGTAGCCGTGAAACCGGAGTACCAAAACAAAGGTGTTAACGCTTTGTTATTTTCCGATTTAATTCCGGTTTATCAAAAATTAGGTTTTATCTTTGCAGAAAGCAACCCCGAACTGGAAATGAACGGAAAGGTTCAGGCACAATGGGAATACTTTAAAACCGAACAACATAAACGTCGTCGTGCGTTTACTAAGAAGATAGACTAAAAACAATGGAAGAGAACGAACTGATACCTGTAGACAACAACCCTGTAGAATATACAGACGACAACATCCGCCACCTGAGCGACATGGAACATGTGCGCACCCGTCCGGGTATGTACATCGGTAAGCTGGGCGACGGTTCGCATCCCGAAGACGGAATATATGTCCTTCTGAAAGAAGTTATTGACAACAGTATCGACGAGTTCAAAATGCAATCCGGCAAGAAGATCGAAATCAGAGTGGAAGAGAATCTTCGTGTCAGTGTACGCGACTACGGCCGCGGTATCCCACAGGGAAAACTAATAGAGGCAGTCAGTGTGCTGAACACCGGTGGTAAGTATGACAGCAAGGCTTTCAAGAAAAGTGTCGGACTGAACGGTGTCGGCGTGAAAGCTGTCAATGCTTTGAGCTCAAACTTTGAAGTACGTAGTTACCGGGATGGTAAAGTGCGTTGCGCCACCTTTACCAAAGGAGAGTTGGTGACAGACCACACAGAAGATACGGAAGAAGAAAACGGTACTTACATCTTCTTCGAACCGGATGAAACTTTATTCCTGAATTATAGTTTCCGTCCCGAATTTATCGAGACGATGCTGCGCAATTACACATACCTGAACACCGGGCTGGCAATTATCTATAATGGCCAACGGATCCTTTCGCGCAATGGCCTGGTAGATTTGCTGAATGATAACATGACAGCTACCGGCCTCTACCCCATCGTACATCTGAAGGGCGAAGATATCGAGATAGCCTTTACCCATACCGGACAGTACGGAGAGGAGTACTACTCATTTGTAAACGGTCAGCATACCACTCAGGGAGGTACCCATCAAAGTGCTTTCAAAGAACACATCGCCCGCACCATCAAAGAGTTCTATAACAAGAATCAAGACTATACTGACATCCGTAACGGACTGGTAGCCGCCATTGCTGTCAACGTGGAAGAACCTATGTTTGAAAGCCAGACCAAAATCAAACTCGGCTCTACCAATATGTCGCCGGGAGGCATCACAGTAAATAAGTTCGTGGGTGACTTCATAAAACAGGAGGTAGACAATTTCCTCCACAAGCATGCCGATGTAGCCGAAATCATGTTGCAAAAGATACAGGATTCGGAAAAAGAACGCAAAGCCATTGCCGGAGTGACCAAACTGGCACGTGAACGCGCCAAGAAAGCCAACTTGCACAACCGGAAGCTGCGTGATTGCCGCGTCCACCTGAACGATGTGAAAGGCAAAGGGCTGGAAGAGGAATCGTGCATCTTCATCACCGAGGGTGACTCGGCAAGCGGCTCTATCACCAAAAGCCGGGATGTGAACACACAAGCCGTATTCAGCCTCCGCGGTAAGCCTCTCAACTCTTTCGGCCTGACCAAAAAAGTAGTTTACGAGAACGAAGAATTCAATCTGCTGCAAGCTGCATTGAATATAGAAGACGGTATTGAAGGCTTACGCTACAACAAAGTGATCGTGGCTACCGATGCCGATGTGGATGGTATGCACATCCGCTTGTTACTGATTACTTTCTTCCTTCAGTTCTTCCCCGATCTGATAAAGAAAGGACATGTATATATACTCCAAACTCCTCTCTTCCGCGTACGCAATAAAAAGAAAACGCTTTATTGTTATACCGAAGAAGAGCGTGTAAATGCTATTAAAGAGCTTAGCCCGAATCCGGAAATCACCCGTTTTAAAGGTTTGGGGGAAATCTCGCCCGACGAATTCAGACACTTTATCGGCAAAGATATGCGTCTCGAACAAGTATCGCTGCGCAAAACAGACACGGTAAAAGAACTACTCGAATTTTACATGGGTAAGAATACAATGGAACGGCAAAACTTTATTATTGATAATCTGGTTATAGAAGAAGACATCGCATAAACATGAGAAGAGCTATCTTTCCGGGAACGTTCGACCCGTTTACCATCGGACACTACTCCGTAGTTCAACGCACCCTGACATTCATGGACGAAGTGGTCATCGGTATCGGTATCAACGAAAACAAGAATACATACTTTCCGATCGAGAAACGTGTGGAAATGATTCGTAAGTTCTATAAAGACGAACCCCGGATCAAGGTCGAATCTTACGATTGCCTGACGATCGACTTTGCCCGTCAGGTAGATGCCCAATTCATCGTTCGCGGTATCCGTACCGTGAAAGACTTCGAATACGAAGAAACAATTGCCGATATCAACCGGAAACTGGCCGGCATTGAAACCATTCTGTTATTTACCGAACCGGAATTGACCTGTGTCAGCTCTACCATCGTCCGCGAACTGCTTGGCTATAATAAGGATATCAGTATGTTCATTCCCAAAGGGATGGAAATGTAATAAACCCATGTGATCATGAAAAGAATAATATACCTGCTTATCGGTTTGTGTTCCGTTTTGGGACTACAGGCACAGAACTTTGGCTCACCCGCCATGCGAAAATTACAACTGGCAGAGTTCGCCATCTCTAATTTATATGTAGATACGGTCAATGAAAACAAACTGGTTGAATCGGCTATCATAGAAATGCTGGCACAGCTCGACCCTCATTCCACCTATTCGGATGCCGAAGAGGTGAAGAAAATGAATGAACCGCTCCAAGGCAATTTCGAAGGGATAGGTGTACAGTTTCAGATGATCGAAGATACGCTGCTCATCGTACAACCGGTGAGTAATGGCCCGTCCGAAAAGGTAGGTATCCTGGCAGGAGACCGTATCATCGCGGTGAATGACACAGCCATAGCAGGCGTAAAAATGGGAACAGAAGAAATCATGGGACGCCTGCGGGGCCCCAAAGATTCGAAAGTAAACCTGACCATTATCCGCAGAGGTGTGAAAGAACCGCTTTTATTTAATGTAAAACGAGATAAAATTCCAATCCTCAGCCTGGATGCCGCTTATATGATTCAGCCTAAAATAGGATACATCCGTATCAACCGTTTTGGAGCAACTACCGCCGAAGAGTTTCTAAAAGCCCTGAAAGAGTTGCAGAAAAAAGGGATGAAAGACCTGATTCTGGACCTGCAAGGCAACGGAGGAGGTTATCTGAATGCCGCCATCGATCTGGCAAACGAGTTCCTGGGACAAAAAGAACTGATTGTCTACACAGAAGGACGTTCTGCACAACGCAGTGAGTTTTTTGCCAAAGGCAACGGAAACTTCCGTAACGGACGTCTGGCGGTATTGGTAGACGAATATTCGGCTTCGGCAAGTGAGATTGTGACAGGTGCCATTCAGGATTGGGACAGAGGAGTGGTGGTAGGACGCCGTTCTTTCGGTAAAGGACTGGTTCAACGCCCGATCGACCTTCCGGACGGTTCTATGATCCGCCTGACCATTGCCCGCTACTATACACCTGCAGGACGTTGCATACAAAAGCCTTATGACAGCAGCATCAACGAAAAACCGGGAAAAGGAAAAAGCAGTGAAAGCAGCATCGAAAAATACAACCAGGATCTGATCGACCGGTATAATCATGGCGAAATGGTCAGTGCAGACAGCATCCACTTCCCGGACTCACTGAAATGCCAGACTAAAAAACTGGGACGTACGGTTTATGGTGGAGGAGGTATCATGCCGGACTACTTCGTTCCGGTAGACACAACGCTGTATACCGACTATCACCGTAACCTGGTAGCCAAAGGAGTAGTCATTAAAACCACAATGAACTTCATTGAAAAGAACCGAAAGGCTTTATTGGATAAATATAAGACATTCGAGAAATTCAATGAAAAGTTTGAAATCGACGACCAGCTATTGAACTACCTGAGAGAAGCTGCCGATAAAGAAAAGATTGAATTCAACGAAGAGCAGTACAACAAAGCCCTGCCACTGATTAAAGCTCAGCTGAAAGCTTTGATAGCCCGTGACTTATGGGATATGAATGAATATTTCCAAGTAATGAATGCCACCAATAAGAGTGTGGAGCGGGCACTGGAAATCTTAAATGACAAAGAGTACGAAAAGATATTGAAATAACGTTTTTATAACGGAAAACGATATACGATGAATGACGAACAGACTATGCTTCCTGCAGCCTGTTCGTCATTCACCGTATGTCGTCAATAACTTATTGTAACCTTCTTCTTCTCACCGAACAACCACTTGTTAAGCCAGCGATTCACATAAATATTGGCTACCGCACAACCAGCTCCTATCACAGCTCCTGCTGCTACATCCGACGGATAATGTACCCCTTCATTCATTCTTGAGAATCCCACAGAACATGCCCAGAAAGCAGATGGAGCTATCACATACCATTTAGGATAACGGATACTCAAAGAAGTAGCCAGTGAAAAGGCTGCTGCCGTATGACCGGAAGGAAACGAAGGACTCGATTCATGACTACGTGCATCTACCCGATCCGGATAACGGTCGTAGGGACGCTCACGGTCAAAAGCATATTTCATACCATACGTAATCACGACTGCCTCGGCCACACTCGTACCGATGTAAATGGCATCTTTCAGCAGCTCTTTATCTTTATCGATACCTGCATATACAGCCATCGCCACCGGTACACCTACCGCAATATAAGGTGCCGATTTAGAAAAGGCTTTGCTATAATTCCTCGCAAACTTACTATCAAGACTGTTTATTTTATGTAACGTATTGATATCCCAGTTCTGAGCATATCCCCCTACCGAAGAAAGCACACAAAAACAAATAAGCACAAATTTCTTCATTTTTCTACTAATTTACTATTTTGCAGCAAAGATAGATTAAAAAGACAGAGTTTTCGCAAAAAAAACCTATCTTTGTTCCCTAAGTATTATTTACCCTGACACCTAACTTTAATTCATGGCCAGAGAAACTCAATGTAATAGACAGACAGATTGTGCGCAATGTCCCAAAGCTACAGAAGGCATACTTGTTCACCGGAAGTTTCCCAAAGGACAACATTTTCCGCCCGACAAATGCACACAAAATTGTATCCTGTTTATACTACAAGGAGAATTACTGGTCAACAGTGAAGAGTATCCCGGCACCACATTACGTGAAGGACAATTTATTCTCCAGTCCATCGGCTCCAAATTAGAATTACTGGCACTGACAGACGTAAATTATGTAGTGTACTGGTTCAACGAACCACCCCTGATCTGTGAACAGCGCTATCATGAGATCCTGCAACAATCAGAAGCTCCGCTAACTTATACACCATTGGTTATGACACAACGCATAACCAACTTCATGAAAGATATTTGTGATTACCTCGATGAACAGATGCCTTGCGGCGCATTCATCGATCTGAAATGTCAGGAACTGATGTATCTGATCATCTGTTATTACCCGATACCCCAGTTGAGCAAGTTTTTCTATCCCATCAGCAGCTATACGGAAAGTTTCCAATATTTCGTCATGCAGAATTACGAAAAGGTGAAAAACGTAGAGGAATTTGCACACCTGGGAGGCTATACCACTACCACTTTTCGCCGTTTATTCAAGAACATGTATGGCGTACCTGTATACGAATGGATTCTGAGCAAGAAAAGAGAAGGCATCCTGGAAGACCTCCAGCATACCAAACAACGGATCACCGAGATCAGTAATCGTTACGGATTCGATTCTTTATCACATTTTGCACATTTCTGCAAAGCTTCCTTTGGAGACTCTCCACGTGCCCTTCGTACACGTGCAGCCAGAGGTGAAAAAATTACTGCTTTAAAAACAGAATAGAAACCGCTCTTTTTACCCGATAACGGACAAAGCTTCATCCGAATCCCCTTCTCATTCTTCGGATCAGTCGGATACTTCTCCCACGTAAATGGATTTCAATCTTCCATCTTCCACCCTCCGAACAAGAGCTGGGATACAACACATCATGCTGATATCCAAATGTATATAACTATATCTCTATCTATTTATATCACTTAGAGTATTTTATTTTTCTTGCTATCTTTAGTGAAAATGGTCTTTTCTTTATCTCCTCCTGCATATCTGTGCCCATGAGCCCAGATAGCAAGGCTCACATAAACATATCAGAAGGTACGGTAATACTCTTATTTACAAAGTATTATAAATGATGTCCATTTGACTTGTTTTCTTCTTAATTCATGCACAGAAAAGAGAATTAGAGGAAACCTCGGAAAACGACCAATTAAATATAAGCATGATAACGACTCCAAAAGCTAACTTCTTAAAGACAAAGATTTTACTATTCTAACAGATTCACGACAAATCCTTTATACCCCCAACCGATCGTCCCGTTTACCCCATCCTCTCCGGACATTCAGGATTAAAGAATTATTTCTTTAATTCTTTGGTTAATCAATGTATTTCGTGTACTTTTGCACAATGAGAAAGAAGGCTCGTAAAACAGAAATTATAGTTCTAACAATTAAATAATTTAAAATCAATCATTTATGTGGTTAAGTAATTCATCTGTAGGAAGGAAAGTGGTGATGAGCGTTACCGGTATCGCCCTTGTCCTGTTTCTAACGTTTCACATGGCGATGAACCTTGTTGCGATCATCTCGGCTGAGGGTTACAACTTGGTTTGTGAGTTCCTGGGAGCAAACTGGTATGCGTTGGTAGCTACGCTGGGCCTGGCTGCCCTCTTCGTGATTCACATTATCTACGCTTTCTGGCTGACAATACAGAATCGCGCAGCACGTGGTAGCGAACGTTACGCCGTAGTTGACAAACCTAAAACCGTGGAATGGGCATCACAAAACATGCTGGTGCTGGGTATCATCGTTATCTTAGGTTTGGGCCTTCACCTCTTTAACTTCTGGGCTAAAATGCAGTTACCTGAATTGGTGCACAACATGGGAGGAGTAGCAGACACAACTTATGCTGCTGATGGTGTTTATCACATCATGAACACTTTCTCTAACCCTGTATATGTAGTGCTGTACCTCGTTTGGCTGGGCGCCCTTTGGTTCCACCTGACTCATGGTTTCTGGAGCTCTATGCAATCTTTGGGCTGGAACAACAAGATTTGGATCAACCGCTGGAAATGCATCTCCAACATCTATTCAACCATCGTTGTTGTATGCTTTGCTCTGGTAGTAGTCGTATTCTTCGTTAAATCGTTGGCATGCGGTGCTTGCTAAATTGTAAATTGTAAATGATTAAATTGTAAATAGCATTATGACTAAGATAGATTCAAAAATTCCTGAAGGCCAGCTCGCCGAAAAATGGAGTAACTATAAGGCTCATCAAAAACTTGTTAACCCTGCCAACAAACGTCGCCTTGACATTATCGTTGTAGGTACCGGACTTGCCGGAGCATCTGCTGCCGCTTCTCTGGGCGAAATGGGTTTCAGAGTATTCAATTTCTGTATTCAGGATTCACCCCGCCGTGCTCACTCTATTGCAGCACAGGGTGGTATCAACGCAGCTAAAAACTATCAAAATGATGGTGACTCGGTTTACCGTCTTTTCTACGATACAATCAAAGGCGGTGACTACCGTGCACGCGAAGCCAACGTTTACCGTTTGGCTGAGGTATCAAACGCTATCATCGACCAATGCGTAGCACAGGGTGTACCTTTCGCACGCGATTACGGTGGCACACTTGACAACCGTTCATTCGGTGGTGCACAGGTATCCCGTACGTTCTATGCCCGCGGCCAGACCGGACAGCAGCTGTTGCTGGGCGCTTATTCAGCATTGAGCCGTCAGGTACAAAAAGGTACTGTTAAACTTTACACTCGTTACGAAATGCTCGACCTCGTTGTAATTGAAGGACGTGCGCGCGGTATCATTGCCCGTAACCTCGTAACTGGTGAAATCGAACGTTTCGCTGCTCACGCTGTAGTTATCGGTACAGGTGGTTACGGAAACGCATTCTTCCTTTCTACCAACGCTATGGGTTCCAACGGTTCAGTTGCCATCCAGTGCTATAAGAAAGGTGCTTATTTTGCCAATCCTTGTTTCGCTCAGATTCACCCGACTTGTATCCCCGTACACGGTGACAAGCAGTCTAAGCTGACATTGATGTCTGAATCACTTCGTAACGACGGTCGCATCTGGGTTCCGAAGAAGATTGAAGATGCCAAAGCATTGCAGGCAGGCACTAAAAAGCCGACCGAAATTCCTGATGAAGACCGTGACTTCTATCTGGAACGCCGTTACCCGGCATTCGGTAACCTTGTTCCGCGTGACGTTGCTTCACGTGCAGCCAAAGAACGTTGTGATGCCGGTTTCGGTGTGAACAATACCGGTTTGGCCGTCTTCCTCGATTTCAAATATGCTATCGATCGTCTGGGTGAGGACGTGGTTCGTGCCCGTTATGGTAACCTCTTCGACATGTACGAAGAAATCACTGACGAGAACCCGTACAAGACTCCGATGATGATATTCCCCGCTATCCACTACACCATGGGTGGTATCTGGGTTGATTATGAATTGATGACTTCTATCCCGGGTCTGTTCGCTATCGGTGAAGCCAACTTCTCCGACCACGGTGCTAACCGCTTGGGTGCATCTGCATTGATGCAGGGTCTGGCTGACGGATACTTCGTATTGCCTTACACTATCCAGAACTACCTGGCCGATCAGATTCAGGTTCCGCGCTTCTCTACCGACCTGCCGGAATTTGCTGCAGCCGAAAAGGAAGTGAAAGATAAGATCCAGAAGATCAAAGCCGTAAACGGAAAACACTCTGTTGACTCTATCCACAAGAAACTGGGTCACATCATGTGGGACTTCGTAGGTATGGCCCGTACAAAAGAATCTCTGCAGAAAGCCCTGACAGGCATTGAAGAGGTGAAGAAAGATTTCTGGACCAACGTTCGCATCCCGGGTGATGTAAACGAACTGAACGTAGAACTGGAAAAAGCACTCCGTCTGATCGACTTCATTGAAGTAGGTATGCTGATGGCTCGCGACGGTTTGAACCGTGAAGAATCTTGCGGTGGACACTTCCGTACCGAATACCAGACCCCGGAAGGTGAAGCGTTACGTGACGATAAGAACTTCTCATACGTAGCTTGCTGGAAATACACCGGTGAAAATTCAGAACCGGAGTTGATCAAAGAAGATTTGAACTACCAGTTCGTAAAAGTTCAGACTCGTAACTACAAGTCATAATTCGGCTAATCAATTAAAGGAAAACAAAAATGGATAAAAATATATCATTCACACTGAAGGTATGGCGCCAGAAAGGCCCGAAAGCAAAAGGTGCTTTTGAAACATATCAAATGAAAGATATCCCGGGCGATACGTCGTTCCTCGAAATGCTGGATATCCTGAACGAACAGATTATTAATGACGGTGGCGAACCTATCGTATTCGACCATGACTGCCGCGAAGGTATCTGCGGTATGTGTTCTCTTTACATCAACGGACACCCGCACGGACCTGCGACAGGTGCTACTACCTGCCAGATGTATATGCGTCGCTTCAAAGATGGAGACACCATCACAGTTGAACCTTGGCGTTCTGCCGGTTTCCCGGTAATCCGTGACTTGATGGTTGACCGTTCGGCTTATGACAAGATCATGCAGGCCGGTGGTTACGTAAGCGTAAACACAGGTGCTCCTCAGGATGCCAACGCTATCCTTATCTCTAAGGATATCGCCGACGAGGCTATGGATGCCGCTGCATGTATCGGTTGCGGTGCTTGTGTAGCTGCTTGTAAGAATGGTTCTGCCATGTTGTTCGTATCAGCTAAGGTCAGCCAGCTGAACCTCCTTCCACAAGGAAAAGTAGAAGCAGCACGCCGTGCAAAAGCTATGCTTTCTAAGATGGACGAACTGGGATTCGGTAACTGTACAAACACACGTGCTTGTGAAGCAGAGTGTCCGAAGAACATTTCAATCAGCAACATCGCTCGTTTGAACCGCGATTTCATCATCGCAAAACTGAAAGACTAAGCACAACTTAGCATTTGATTAATAAGTAGGAAAATTCCCCACCGGTATCGGTGGGGAATTTTTGTATATGGAGAGCAGTGTTATCTCTTACAGCGCTTACGATACCAAATGATAAAGCCGGTCACAGGAAGTGAAGCACCCGTCAGGCTCGCAAGGAACATTATAATTTTACCGGGAAGCCCCCAGATGCGCCCGTCATGAATCTCCAGATTCATACGACGGAACTTATCGGCGGGAGAGGCCTCGGTATATTTACCGGCATAAGGACCGGCTCCTTTCAAAGAAACCAGTGTATACCGGTCAAAAAACAAATTATCGGTACGGTAGTAAGACCCTCTTTTATGTACAACACTGACCCGGTAAACACCATCGGCTTGTCCGGGTAAAGCAAAATAAAAGGTCTTGGCAGCAGGTTCTTCAAGCCGTAGCTGAGTATAAAGTCTGTCCAAAGGGTTTGTCACACGATTGACAACCTGCAATGTATCGGATACCGGTAAAACGTAGGGCTTCAACTCTTCACCACCCGAAGTGATGCTGTACACGCCTCTGCTAAACCAATTCAGGCTAAATATCAATCCGGTAAAACATAATACGGCCAGCACCAATGCAGCATAAAAACCCGCAACATTATGCAGGTCGAAGTTAAGCCTTGAAAAGGTAAAGGGGCGTTTCAGAGTCAACCGTTGCACAAGTGCCTTGCGTGTCCAGCTTCTGGGCCACCAAAGTATCACTCCCGTTATCAGGGTGATGAGGAAAATCAATACACTGTAACCAACAATCGGACTCCCGATCTCCCTGGGGAGCCATAAAGTGCGATGCCCGCTAAGCACCAACCGGAAGAAATCGAAATCACCGTTATGATTCACTACCGACTTCAATACCTGTCCGCTATACGGATTGATAAAAACAGTACTCATCCCTGCTTCCGGCTGATAGTAGTCCACCCAGGCCGCATCCGATCTTTCACCGTAAGTGATGGCTGTGGCCGAAGCTCCTCCCATGACAGAATCCGCTATCGCAAGTAAGCGGGAAGGCGGCAAAAACTCTTTCTCCAATGGAGCTACAAAGCGCCAAGGTTGTGTGGCATCGGTAATTTCGCCTTTAAATGCATACATGCAGCCGGTGATGCAGACTATGAATACCACAATACCCGAAAACAATCCAAGCCATAAATGAAGTTTCGCACAAGCCTTCCGAAAAGTCTTATTCATCTCCTATCAATCCAGACGGAAGAAACCGCCGACAAACGTGGTTGAAACTTTAGCTCCCCTGACCGCAGTAGCCGCCTGAGGATCTACCTGATAAATGTAAGTACCCTCTGAAGTAGTGACCGGACGATAAACATAACCTCCGTCTACCAGAGCGGCAAAACGCCGTCCGCCATCTCCGTTATGCACCGGAATCTCTTTAATGTCACGTACCGTTTTATTATTAAGATCGATAATGCAGCATTTCAAACTCTTATCTCCCCAACGGTCGGCGGATGTCTGCGGACTGATGGTGCTGACCTCGGCAAATACCAGACCATTACCGATATATTTGATATGGGCAGGTTTCAATCCTCCCGAAACCGTCTCAAAGTCAAAATAGTAGTCATCAAAATGCGTCTCACCTTTAGGGATACGAAGGAAAGCAGCATTCTTGGTACTTTGTGAGAACCCGTTGGCAATGGCAGAATTAGACATGATGTACATATCGCCGGACTCTACCTTAAAAATACCGTTAAATGCATTCCACGAACCGGCAGGACCGGTACGCGTATCTTTCATCAATGTCTTAAACTGCATATCCGGATAAGAGTATACCGCAACAAAAGTAGTATCGGTATATAAAGTCTCAAAAGTGGAAGGGTTCATCGGAAAATAAGTAACGTACACATTACCTTCACTATAACACATACCCGTGATACTCGGCCATTCGAGTTGATTCAGCGGAAATACCGGAGCTTTGACCTGAGAAGTGATAGAAACATCACTGATATTTACGGTATATAAGGTCATTTGGTCCCCACTCTCCTTATTAGCCGGAAGTTCAAGGCCGATCATGTTCTGCCCGTCCATTTGTGTAAACGCATTCAGCGAACTGTTAAAGACAAAGTCTCCACGCTCCGTCAGATAGCCGTTTGCATCACGTACAATTCCGGTTGCACTGGTCAGTCCCAGTCCGCCAATACTGAACACCGTTTGTCCGGCCTGTTCATAATCACGATATCCGTTTTGCTCAATACCTTTGGCCACCGCATTGATTGTTCCGGACATCAATTCGGGTGCAGTAACCACATAATAAGTGGTAGTCCCATTGGAATTGATACCCAGGCTGAGTACATAGGGAGCAAAAGGAGTTTCCTCATTTCCCAATCCTTCTTCTTCACATGCCGTGACACCCAATAAAAGGCAGGCAGCAAGGAGATACATATAAATTCGATACATTGTAATCATCAGACTTTTTTATTTACTAAAGAAATATCTCAGTTTCACATTAAAGGCACGCCCGGGTTTCTGCAAGCGGTAGTTATCATACAGCTTTTGATTGGTCAGATTGGTACACTCCACAACCACACTATACTTTCCGTTGTCCATTGAATACCCCAATGCCAGATCGTGTGAGAACTGTTCGGGGATTACTTTTTTAGAGCTTTTTGCACCCAAGCCCGGGAACGAAAGATAATACGAATGAATATAATTAAGATTATAGTCAAACGTCAGCACAGAGTTTCTCCAAATCAAATCGTGAAAACGAACCCCTGCATCGGCATTAGCAAACAAATAAGGGATGTTCGGCAAACGCTCTTTATAGGTAATATTCTCTGTGATACCTTCGCCGACAAAGCTGTCCTTCGTCTTCTCATATCGCTGCCGGTCGGTAATGTCCTGATAAGTAAAACCGGCTCCCGTATGGAACAGATCTTTATAGTTATATCTGACAGCAGCCTCAACACCCTTTGTCAACACCTTACCCAGATTCTCGTAACCGGTAGTCGGATTACTGGTCAGGCTGACCCCTTTCAGGATAAAGTCTGTCGTATAACGATAAATGAAGTTTCCATCAGCCGAAAGTTGATGGGCCCCGAAAGTTTGAATGAAGCTCAACCCCAGATTCAAATTCCGGCTGCTTTCCGGTTTTAAATCCGGATTCCGCTGCTGAATCAACCCGTCTCCAAACATTTCGATACTTTCCGGCAAACGATAGGCATGCTCGTAAGAGAACTTAGCCTGCAAAGAGGGTAAGATATAATAAGTAGCCGCCGCACCGTATCCGAAATTGGTTTTATGATCCCGCACTTTTTCCCAACGGGCATTCTCTGTATATTCATCCAACCGCTTATAGGTAGAACTGTACAACTTATACATCTTTCCGAATACATTGGCATTCCAACGATCATAGCGGATCTGCCATCCCAAGCCTGTGATATTCTTAGTCAGTTGCTGAGGTACATTGTTGTTTTCATCATCCGGCCGTACTTTATCATTCATGGTTCTCCGCATAGCAGAAACCACATGGTTCAGTATCAATGATTGGTGACCGTCGATCACGTAACTGATGTTTCCGTTTCCTAACCATTCGCGGTTCTTTATCTTGGAATCCGTATAATACCCTTCTCCTGCAGAAGTAGACGGAACGGATTCTCCCAACCAGTTGTAACGGCGGGCGATGGTATCCACATTGAAAGTATTTACAGAATTATACGTTCCGTAAAGTGACAGCGAAAGTCCGTCAAGAAACAGATCGTCTTTCTTATAACGAATAGAAGGGATCACAGATTCACTCTTCATTTTTACGCCACCGTAAACGGCATCCATCGTAGCACCAGTCTGTACATCTTTATCATTCTTCGAAAGAATAATGCCTGCAAGCAGATAGTCGGCATAAGGCTTATTGGTTATTCCCGTCTCCAGGCGGATACCTCCTGACCGGTAGGCATCATTAAAGCGCTTTACCCACCGCTCGTCTATCTTCTTATTGGTAGCCAGATCGATGATGGGCACAAACACTTTATAATCATTGTCGGAATAGTTATAGAAAGCATTGGCACGCACCGTGAAACCTGTTTTCAGATGGGTATAGGCTCCATTCACCGAGACTTTATGAGTATTGAAAGAGCCAAAAGAATAGGTCGCATCCAGATAATTGGCATCTCTACGGCTGACGATATTCACCGCTCCTCCCAAGGCATCGGCACCCAGATTTACAGGTAATACCCCTTTATATACCTCTACACGCTCAGCCATGTTAGCCGAGATATTAGCGAGGTTAAAAGACGATCCGAAATTATCCATCGGTATTCCGTCCAAAAAGAATTTCACCTGATTGCCCGAAAATCCGTTCAGGCTGAAATTATAGTTAGACCCCATACCACCTTCCTCACGGATACGGACACTCGACACATTGTTCAATAATTTGTTGAGAGGTGCAGCGCTATTATACGCTTTCTTGATGTCGAGTACCGATATGGCATACGCCTGCTCCTGCTGCCGGCGAGCTTCAGATTTTCCAATCACCTGTACTTCTTCCAGCTCTTCCGCCTGGGTATCGATCTCTATGTCCGGAATCCGGTTCACTTTTCCGGCAGTCACATGTATCGGCACCTTTTTAGTTTTCACTCCTATGCCCGATACAACTATCGTCTGACTGCCCGCCGGCACATCATTGATATGATAAACTCCATTCTCGTTGGTATATCCGCCAATATAAACACCTTCAATGGCAACTGCAACCGGATAGTAAGGTTGCTTCTGTTGGTCGACGATTCGACCTGTCACTATACCTTTACTTTGTTGTTGCTGTTCGCCGGCATGCATAAGAACGGCTGACAGCATAGAAAAAAGACAGAATAAAGCTACTCTGTACAACACTTTGTGGTTCATTAATCACTCTGTTTAATTAGTCCGCAAAGGTACGTATATCGACACCGGACGACAATCACCATATTTAGGTATTCACCGAAACTCCGATACCTAAATACAATGATAAAAAAATCTCTCTTCCAGAGGCCTGTCTCATTCGGATGAACGCTTCAATCGAATGCTGCGTGGCGAGGTACCAAATGACTTTTTACAGAAGTTTGAGAAATGCGGTAAAGATTCGAACCCGAATTTATAACAGATTTCAGAGATGGTAGCCTCTGTATTCTGAAGTTCGTAAATGATCTCCTCTTTGCGGCGGCTAAGCATCCACTCATACACCGGCTCATGAAAAACATTATCGAAAATCCTCCTGAATGTAGTCTGGCTATATCCTCCAAGTTTAGCAAACTCTTCAACAGTCTTCACCTTCTTATAGTTCTGATATACAAAGCACTCAAACGAAGAAGCATATTTAGAGAGAGGATGTACCAAGGAAGCCAGGTCATAATCCGAATAAAAATAACCGAGTATGAAAGCAAGCTCTTTCCGCTTTAATGATAAGAGATCCCGACAAATCTTCTTTTCGCTCAGATAAGTACGTGCAGACTCAAGAAAATGTTGAAGTTCGGGAATAATGGGTAAGGGTGAGGGAATTAACGGAGGATCAGTCTCCTTCATGATACGATTATACCGGATATCACAAAACAATTCAGGTTGATTAAACTGATAATAGATACATTCCACATCGGTCATGGCCAGCATTTCTATTTTCGAACTGATGGGCTGAAGCATAAATTCTCCGGCTTTAAGCATTGTTCCGGCATACTCCCGGCTATTCACCAGCATTTCTCCCTTGATAAGAAACAAAATGAAATTCTCCTCACATTTTTGTGCAGGATAATGGAAACCACGTCTATGGTAAACATGGAAAATGGCATTAGGAACTGACTTTTTGCAGTTCTGACACATCATGGGATCTCCACAAACGGAGCTGGGCATATATACGGGTGTGTTTGTTTGTATGTTTGCGACAAATGTAAGAGAATTATTTAAATATAAAAAATATTCCCTGAAAACTTAATTAACTTAAGTTTCCAAGGAATATCATTTTAATGCTCTATAGTTTTACAAAATTCACTTAGCAGGAGTCTCGACACCCTTATCCTCCTCATTATCTTTTGTCCATTCATCAACACTTGTCACTTCCCAACCTATGGAAGTAGCATTGTTAGTCAACGCCAATGTATAACGTACTTTCTTACCCATTCCCCATTTAGTAGTTCCATCGCCAATCACAATTTCCTTGCCAGTAGTAAGAGCATCACCGTAAACAGTATCACCATTCTTATCCATTACTTTATACTTCACAAGTATCTTTGCTTTATTAGACAAAGTCTGTGGCAACAACATCATCAAATTAGAAGTATCTAAGATTTTCACAGTACTCGCATCTCCAGCCACTTGGTTATCAGTAGCAGTTTTACTTATTGGATAAGTATAAGAAGAAGTAGTAGCAGTTGGCTCACTCCAGCCAGTACCATAATTATAAGTTGCTTTATTACCGACCTCGCTAATAGAAATATCTGTTACCTCATAAGTCAACCCATCATTAACCTTAGACTTTATTGAAAAGTTAACCTGAGTAAGAGCATGTGAGAATACAAAGTTTACTTTGGCATCAGTTTTAGTTAAATCATTAGCTTTTGCAACCAACAGATCTTCTTGCTTTGTAGCATCAGCAGGCACTTCATAATCGACTATTGTAGGATAAACATCACTAGATTGAGCAGTTAACCCTGTAACATTCTTTGAAGAATATGCAAAAAATTGTATTTTACCACTGTTAGGCCAATAATAGGCTTTACTCCCAAGCCAGCTGTCTGTACCATTCCATGTAATAGGCTCTTTATCTATAATGTTTTTCGCCAATGTACCAGTACCCATTGCATCATTACCAGTATTATATGCATATACCGTAAATCCATTGGTTTTCAATACATCTAAATTTACTGATGTAGCTCTTGTCGTTTTACTGACTACGCTATTGAACCCAATCTCCGCAGTTTTCGCCGCCTTCTCAATCTCCTCATTCTGTGAGCAACCTGTGATTGCCAATGCAGCAACTGCCGCAAATAAAATCTTTTTCATAATAGTATGTTTTATAAATTAATAATTATCTCTTTTATCTGCCTACCGGTGTCATTCCACCGGTATCACTATATCAGTTTCATCCTCCCAATCATCCACATCCCCATTCATACCACCGTTACCATCCGGAGGAGTTTCCACATCATCTACTTTTATTTCATCTTCGATAGGAACATCAATTTCCGGTTTATCAGTTTCTCCACCAGCCTCCGATTTGTGTATCACTTCGGTTACATCAACCTTCACTTCCTGCACTGTATCATCCACCTTCAGCAGTAGTAAATTCAAAGATACTTCCGTATTCTCGGCACGAGTACGTACGATCTGAGAGATTCCAAAAGTCGTAAAACTTCCCTCGATTGTATCTTTTCCCCTAACTACATCAAAATAGATCGGACAGCCGTCACACAAACTAAAACTTTTGCCTAACAAATAATGATCGGCCATCCCCACTACACTGCCAAAGACTTGGGATATATTTTTAATCCCGGTTACTTTAATGCTGAAGTGGTAAGTTTTCACTACCAGCTTCGGAGATAGTTTCAGTATCAAAGATTCATCGCTTTTTTCCACCATCAACTCGTCCACACAAGTCGTATAAAAGTCCTCAGGCCCCCAAACCATCTTCTCTGTACCGGCAATTCCAAAATTACAAAGACCGGTATAAGTTTCAATCGTCTCGTATGACTCATCACCCCGGACCAATACGGTTTCCGTATCATAATTGTAGACTACCACGGAATAGATACCAGGGGGAACTCCTACATGCCCTCCTTTCACAGGCAGATAGGTGTCTACTTTACGTCCGTTGTCCCCTTTCGGATAGAAAATAATCCGAACTCCTTCCGGCAACTTCTCCGTCACTCCGCTCCAATCCAGCCGTACTTCCACACCACTCACCGGATAATCGTCCAGAATATCCCGCCGGCTGCATCCCGTCACCACCAGAAACGAGAGGAGAACCATGCAAAGCAACCTTGTTATATCTTTCATTCATTATCATCTCCTTGCTGTTATAAGCCACACCAAAGATACTTTTGCCTTGGTGGGGCCTATGAAGTTATAGCGTGCACTACTTTTCCAAACCAAGTCTCCCTCATAAGGAGTGTACTTCTTGTACTCCGTAGTCAGATAACCTATGCCCAGGCTGAATTCAAACGAGAGATGCCGTGCAATCTGCTTTGCATATCCATAAGTCAGCCCTGAAGCTGCATAATATCTTCCTTGATAGCCGTCTCCTTTAAACTGGAAATCATAAATTCCCCCTTCGGCATAAGCTCCAATGAAATGTCCTGCCAAGCGATTCCTCCGCTTCCGGTTGCCCAACCAGCAACGACCTTCAACGCCTCCCGAAAGCAATTGATAGCAAAACTCCCGGCTACTATTGAGCCACCACGGACATTTATACTCGGCATTGACCGACCAGCGTCTGTTCAATGGTATTTCCACCTCTATATTCGGTGCCAATGCCAGGTCGTATAGCAGGTTGTTTTTCAGTGCAAGCACTGTTCTCTGTTCTATTATTACTGGTGTTTCTATTTTTCCCTCTTCCGGGACCACCGGCTGAGGATGTACGAATTTCACTCGGGGCAATACATTCGCCGTACTCAAAAACACACCGGCAGCTTTATCATCCGGTATGGGTACAGGTGAATGTTCTCTGTATACATATAAAAGCGGTAAGATTTTATTCATAATATAGCGGTATGCTTCTCCACCGTTCAACCTACGTAATAAATTCTCACATTTCATCCGGTCATCGCGGTGATAATCGATCAACATCAGCACATCCTCACGATCCGGAACGTGGAGGTCAGCCTGCACTCTTTCGCGTAACAGCGACCAATCCTTCTGGTTTACACCAATCATCATTCTGGTCCAGGCATCCGGCATTGCTACCATGGCCCGGCTTTCTCCCGAAAGCAGAAAGAGAAAAACAAAAAGGGTCAGTATGCAGATACGGTTTTCCATAATTTGTCTGTTTGTGCAATACAAATATAGAAGTTCAAATCGATACATAATAATTTAATCAAAGCTAAATACAAGCTCTGAATGCTTCTGTGAAACGATTGAAAGGAATTTGCAAGTTTGGCGGTGAAGCACCCCCGCACTTGGGTAGCTTTCCGGCCAATGCCGGCCTCTAAAAGTGGGTACTGCCGTTGCTTAAATCTTCTTACTTACCACCTGACTTACTTATCCCGGCAAGAAAATAGATCTGTCTCTACGACATACGTTGTCCGACATGGGGGTGTCAGACCGTCCGACACCCCCATGTTAAACCTCCCGACATCCCCATGTCAGACTATGAAGAGTGGGAACCTAATGAAGAAAGCTTTTCAAGGAAAGTGAAGGGAGGTTAAAAGCAAAAGAGTTATTGCCGATGTTTAGCCCACTTGTAAAAGAGAACAGTAAAAAACAGTAAAAGAAACTCAAAGAGAGCCAATATTAAGAAGAATATTTGGATAATAGATAAGAGAAACCTACATTTGTACAGTGATTTTTTTCATAGTATTAGATTTAAGGTTAACAAAAGGTTGGAGTCAGGCGTGACTCCTTTTTTTTGCCTTTTTTATCTGAGTAACTGGTAAACTCCTCCTGCCAGAACCCGAATAACGCCTTTCATTTCAAGTTCAAACAGAATAGCACTGATCTTATTAATGGGAATATCGGCCTGAACCATCAATGCGTTTATTTGCAGATCGCCCAGCTTTCCGAGAATATCGACAATTCTCAGTTCCTCGGCAGACAGATCCGGAAAGAGGTTTCGCTGTACGGTTTCCGGCTTGACACTTTTCAAATCGCTGTCCCAGCCCATTGCTTTCACAAAGTCCGATGCAGACTCCAGCAAAACAGCTTTGTTATCTTGTATCAACTGGTTGCATCCCTTTGAATATTCGTCCGTGACCCGCCCGGGAAAAGCAAAACAATCGCGATGATAGCTTCCGGCAATATCCGCTGTAATCAGCGAACCGCCTTTAGCGGCAGACTCCACCACAATAGTAGCATCACTTATACCGGCAACAATGCGATTCCGACTTATGAAGTTGTGTTTATCCGGATTCGTTCCGGAAAGAAATTCTGTCAGCAATCCGCCTTGCCGAAGCATGTCGATAGCTGTCTTACGGTGAAGGGACGGATAGATGCGATCCAGCCCGTGAGCCAATACCCCCACAGTAGGAAGTTCGACAGACAGTGCTGAGCGGTGGGCATTGATATCGATTCCATAAGCCAATCCACTGACTACAAGCACATCCGGACACAGCATCTGCAACTCTTGCAGAAAGCTGACACAAATGTGCTTCCCGTAGTCTGTCGCATTACGGGTCCCCACCATATTAATAATGTGTAAGGCATTGAGATTGGCCTTCCCTTTAAAGAACAGCACGACAGGAGCATCGTCACACTCCCGTAAGCGGGAAGGATAATCTTCATCTGCCAGTGTAAAACAAGAGATGCGGTTATTCCGGGCAAACTCATATTCTTGCTCGGCACGTTTCAAGGCCTGCGGGGAGTCTAATGCCGCGACTATCGCCCGGTTCACTCCGGGCAAACGGTCGGGCAGCTCGGTACGGTAGCGAAATACATCGGTAGCACTTCCCATACCGTCTACCAGGCGCTTGGCACCTATGTGCCCCACACCCGGTATTTGTGTCAGAGCAATGCTGTATATCCGCTCTTCGTCCGTACTCATTGCAGATAGGGTGCGAAGATCTGATCGAATAACTCACTGTCGCTCAAGCGTCCATTAACGACACATACGGTCTCTACGGTCGACTTAACGACTACTTTATCATCGCTTTTCCGAAAGATATCCTGATAGAATACATATTTGATGCCTTCTTTCTTCATATACAATTTGGAAACGAATTCATCGCCACTCTTCAACGGGGTTTTGAAAGCCATATTGATGCGGGCTACCACCGGATCGACTCCCTCTTCATGCAGTTTTGCAAAGCTTACGCCTACCGATGAAAGAAACTCGTGACGGGTATGCTCCAGATAATGTTGGTAATTCGCATTATTCACAATGCCTTGCAGGTCGCACTCATAGTCGCGTACCTTTAAAGTAAGTTCATAGATATACTTTTCCATTTTATTCAAGCCCTTTAAATTTTTTCAGTTCTTCGGTCGAAACCAATTTATATAACTTATCACTCGGACGTATCTTATCCAGTTTCATTGAGAAGTGTTCTCCCTTTTTCACAGTCTCCACCGGTTTCAGATCTACACGAGCTTCGTCAAGCGTAGCAAACACAGCTCCGGTAGTAGGTCCGGTAATCAACAGTTTATCACCCACACTTACCTCTGCCGCTTCAACCAAGAATTCGGCCACACCAATGTTAGAGAAGTATTTGATGCCTTTACCCACATATATCTTACGCTCAGTGGCTGCCGACCCGTAGTTCTTGGTCCATTCGCCCAAACGCTGTCCCAAATAATAGCCATCCCAGAATCCCCGGTTGAATACAGTCTTCAGACGTTCATCCCATGCCGCAATCTTCTCGTCGGTAAACGAATCATCCAGATATGCCCGGATGGCCTGCTTATAACATTCGACGACAGTACGTACGTATTCGGGACCGCGGGCTCGACCCTCAATCTTGAACACACGTACCCCGGCATCTATCATTTTGTTCATGAAGTGAATGGTCTTCAAGTCTTTCGGCGACATGATATACTGATTGTCAACCTCAAGCTCTACATCGGTATCTTTGTCACGGACGGTGTAAGCACGGCGACAGATTTGCATGCAAGCTCCCCGGTTGGCCGAATGATTCATCTCGTGCAATGACAGATAGCATTTACCCGAAACAGCCATGCAAAGCGCACCGTGGCAGAACATCTCGATACGAATGAGCTCACCACTCGGACCGCAGATATGCTCTTCCTGAATCTGCCGGTAGATCTCCGCCACCTGCTCCAGATTCAGTTCACGAGCCAACACCACTACATCGGCAAATTGCGCATAGAACTTCAGGGCTTCCGCATTCGAAATATTCAATTGAGTAGACAGATGTACTTCCTGCCCAATCTTGTTGGCATAGCTCATCACTGCCACGTCAGCCGCAATCACGGCCGAAATGCCCGCTTCCTTGGCTGCATCGACAATGGTACGCATCAATTCGATATCCTTATCGTAAATGATGGTATTCACTGTCAGATAACTCTTCATTCCATGTTCATCACAGGTCCGGGCTATCTCGCGTAAATCTTCGATGGTAAATGTATTGGCCGAACGTGCACGCATGTTCAGGTTCTCAATACCAAAATAAATAGAATCGGCTCCTGCCTGGATAGCTGCCGCGAGCGATTCGCGTGAGCCAACCGGAGCCATTATTTCAAAATCGTTTATCTTATACATAGTCACAAATTATAAGTTACGGAGTCGTAACTACTTACTGAACATATCCTTTTTCTTTGAGGTTTGCCATTATCTCCTTGGCAATTCCCATACCGATCTGTTGGCCCGCTTCCATGGCTTCCGCAGTCATCACAGGAGTGGACTCGGCCAGCTTCTTGCCTACCGGCGATTCATAAAATGCAGTGATCTTCTTCAGGTCGCTTATCGTCAGGTATCTGTGATAGATAGACACGTATATATCCAGAAACTGGGTGTTTGCTTTCTCCGATAATTGCTCCTCGAAGTTCTTCCAGAATTCATCCGGAACATTCGAATAAGTATGTTTCATCATCCCGATCATTTGCGGAACCATCGACTTCACTGTAGTCATGGCACCCGAAGCCTCAAGCATCTTGCTTAATGCCTCTCTGTAGGCAGCATCCTGGGCCGAGACGGAAGTGGCAGACAAGATAAAAGTCAGGCACAGAGCAATGGAAAATAGTCTTTTTTTCATAATTTCTATCCAGTTAAATAAATGAATGAGGTGCAAAGGTAGGGGTTTTTTCCGTACTTTTGCAGCCAAATAATGAATAGAAAATCGTAAAAAGATGAAAATAGGCCACATAGACCTGGGCGAACGCCCTGTATTTCTGGCTCCGATGGAGGATGTCACTGACCCCGCTTTTCGCCTGATGTGCAAAAAGTTTGGAGCCGATATGGTATACACCGAGTTCGTCTCGAGTGATGCTTTGATACGTTCCGTCAATAAAACCACTCAAAAACTGACCATCTGCGATGAAGAACGCCCCGTCGCCATTCAAATATACGGTAAAGACACGGAAGCCATGGTGGGTGCCGCCCGGATTGTAGAAGAAGCACAACCGGATATATTGGATATCAACTTCGGTTGCCCGGTAAAGAAAGTAGCAGGGAAAGGGGCCGGAGCCGGCATGTTGCAGAATATCCCCAAGATGCTGGAAATAACCCGTGCCGTGGTAGATGCAGTCAAAATACCTGTCACCGTGAAAACCCGACTGGGATGGGATGCCGATCATAAAATAATAGTGGACCTGGCAGAGCAACTGCAGGATTGCGGCATTGCGGCACTGGCCATTCACGGACGTACCCGTGCGCAGATGTATACAGGCGAGGCAGACTGGACCCTGATAGGAGAAGTCAAGAATAACCCACGTATGCACATACCTATTATAGGAAACGGTGATGTGACTACGGCCGCTGGTGCCAAAGAGTGCTTTGAGCGATATGGTGTAGATGCGATTATGATAGGACGCGGCAGTATCGGCCGTCCCTGGATATTCCGCGAAGTGAAGCATTATCTGGAAACCGGAGAAGAACTTCCGCGGGAATCATTCGAGTGGTACCTCGATGTGTTGCGCGAAGAGGTGCTGAACAGTGTAGCCCGACTGGACGAACGCAGGGGGATCATCCATATCCGCCGTCATCTGGCAGCAACTCCCCTATTTAAAGGAATCCCCAATTTCCGTGAGACACGCATTGCCATGCTACGCACCGAATCGGTAGAAGAACTCTTCCGGATATTCGACGGACTCACCACAGAGTAGCACAGAGTTCCACAGAGTAGAGTGGACAAATCGATAGTTAATATGAGAGTTAATGTAGATTTATTTTAGTATATGTGTACGAACTTTATTTTAATAAAGTTTATTTATTCTCTGTGAGACTCTGTGTTACTCTGTGGTAAGTCCACCCCATCACTTGAACATCGGCACTGCGAACCACTTCTTGAACATCTTCGTCACCAATACATACAACACGAAAGCAGAAACAAATCCTGCGATCGCATCAATCAGATAGTGTGCCTGAATGTAAACAGTAGCTCCACAAAGCAACAGATAGAACGGCATCAGGCAGGCAAACAGTTTCTTGCTGGCACGCCATGCCATAATCATCAGAATGGTCGACACGCCCACATGCGAACTGGGAAAAGCGGCAGTCGGACGTTCTCCTACTTGCTGTGAGCCCTCCACCAGGCTGTAAAAGAATCCATGCTGATAACCGGGTCCGGGAAGCAACTCCTGATTGTGATTGAAATAATCGCCAATGGAAGGAAAGACGCCCTGCGAAACCGAATCCATGCCGATGGCAGGGAAATAGAACTGAGGGCCGGCAACCGGAACGAATATATAAATAAGGTAGTAGATGAAAAAGCAGGTGACCAGTACAAAAGACATCTTCTCAAACAGGTCGAACCGATAGATGAAATAGAACAACGTCACAACCAGAATCATAGGATAATAAGCGAAATAGCCCATGTTGAACGGCTCGCTCACCCACATCTGCGGAAATGCATGGCAGAACCATACGGCAGGCTGTCCGCCGAACATCCACTGCTCGGCCGTAGCAAACAAATGATCCAGATTGGGGAAGACGCGGTTGAACTCGAAAGTATCCGGATACCAGTAGGATAAAAGGCTCATCTGGATGGCGATACGTACAAAAGCAGAAAACTTACACGGAGCCAGCCGATAGAGATACATCAGCAAAAAAGTCATTGCCGCAATCACCGCCCTGTCCCACAACATGTGGAGCGGATGATCCATTCGTTGAAACATGAATAAAATCAAGATAGAAGTTAACAGATTGTATATCAATGTTATCTTCTCAACAGCAAACAAGCCCTTACGGCTTTCTACACGTTTAAATAAATCTAAAGCCATCCTTCATTCTTATACCAGGCAATTGTTTCTTTCACTCCTTTTTCCAAGTCGTACTCAGGAGCATATCCCAGTTCTTTCACAGCCGGAGTTATGTCGCATTGCCAATTCCTTTGTTTCATTATTTTATATTTGTCCGAATTCAGCGTGCTGCTCTTTCCCGAACGGGTCGCTATAAATTCGGCGAGCAAAGATACGACTTTTAGCACAATTAACGGACATTTGATGTGAATAACAAACGGATCACCCAATTCTTTTTGAATCAGGTCGGAGAAAGCCCGACTTTTATATACCTTCCCGTCAGACAGAAAGTAAGCGCGGCGGGAAACCTCCTTCTCGATTCCCAGGAAAATGGCCTGTACAATATCTTTCACATATACAAATGTCAGATCTTGCCGCTTATACCCTACGGAGAAGTCCGTATGCTGCCGGATGGATTTTGCCATCAGGAAATAGTCTGCTTCCCGGGGACCGTATACCCCCGTCGGACGATAGATGACATACGGAAAACCGGGTATGCTCTGAATGTAGAGCTCTGCTTTCAGCTTGCTTAATCCGTAAGCCGTATTCGGAGCCGGAGTATCTTCTTCACTAATGGGTGAATAGTCCTTTTCGCGTATCGGACCGAATACGCTCAGGGTACTGATGTAGATGAACTGCTTGGGAATCATATTGAGCTCACGCAACGTGTCGACAAAGTATTTGGTCTGCAAATAGTTGACACGGTCAAAGTCGCTTTTGTCCGCACATTTGGTCACGCCGGCACAATGGACGATATAATCGAACTTATTATATGTCCCCTTATGCCCGGACAGCTGCGCCCGCAGTTCATTGGGATGTGCAAAGTCCAATTCAAGAAAGTGGATCTTACGTTCTTTCAGGTATTTCTTACTGCTGGATGCACGAATCCCCGCCCAGACGCCGAATCTGCGCTTCAATGCTTCCTGAACAATGAAACTGCCGATAAATCCGCTCGCTCCGGTAATTAGAATACTCTCCATAAAATTCTGGTCAAATGATAATTATTTCGTCGGTTCCACATGAATGCCTACATGGGTTCCTTTCCCAAACATCTCTTTCAGCTTGTTTTCAATGGCAGTTGCCGTACTATGTGCCTCTTCCAGAGTTATCTTCCCATCCATACGGACATGCAATTCGATGGCATAATAATTGCCGATTCTGCGGGTACGCAAATGGTGGGGCTGGCTCACTCCCGGAAAAGAGAGTACAGTCTGCTCGATCTCTTTCTCCACATCTTCCGGCAACGACTTTTCAAGCAGTTCGTCCACGCACGGAATCAGCAACCGTACAGACACCTTCATGATAAAGAAACTGACTACCACCGCAGCAACCGGATCGAGCACCCGCCAATGATCTCCCAACAGGATGGCACCGCCGATACCGATGGCCGTCCCGATAGACGACAATGCATCACTCCGGTGATGCCAGGCATTGGCTATCACAGCCTGGGAGTTCAACTTCTTGCCCTGAATCACTGTATACTGATAAAGTATCTCCTTTGAAACGATCGACACCAGTGCCGCCACCAATGCCACTACACCGGGAGACTCCAACTGTCCGCCCCGCAAAAAAGTATAAATGGACGAAGCCCCATTCCAAAAGATACCGAAACCGACACACAGAAGTAACAACCCGATGATGGCCGTAGCCAAGGTTTCGTATTTGCCATGGCCGTAATCGTGACCTTTATCCTCCGGTTTCCCGGCAATGCGGACAAAGACAATGACAACAATATCGGTGATGAAATCGGATAGTGAGTGGACAGCATCGGCCAGCATAGCCGCACTATGCCCGGCAATTCCGGCAAAGAATTTAAAAACGAGCAAAAGGAAGTTCACGATACTTCCCACGATCGTTACTTTATAAATTCCCTTCTCCCTGGAAGACTTTTCACTTTCCATTTGTTAGATTATTCATAATGTGAGGGGCAAATGTACATGAAAATCTTGAATTATTAATATTTAATCGCTTACTTTGTACTGATTGATATAAAACGAACCAATTATGGCTAAAAAGAAAGAAAAAAAAGCCGGCAAAAGAATGAAGAAGAAAGAGCTGTCGAAGGCGGTTCTCGATTTCTTCCATGCCAAACAAGATGAGGTGATCAGCCTGAAATATATTTTCTCGGAACTGAAGTTAACCACTCATCCGCTAAAAATGCTTTGCATGGATATCCTGTCCGATCTCCTGGCTGATGACTACATAACCGAAGTAGATAAAAACAAATATAAGCTTAACAATCACGGCATAGAGATGACCGGAACCTTCCAGCGCAAAAGCAATGGAAAGAACTCCTTCATCCCCGAAGGAGGCGGAGATCCGATATTCGTCGCAGAGCGTAACTCCGCCCATGCGATGAATAATGATAAAGTGCGCATCGCCTTCTATGCCAAACGCCGCGGGTGCGAAGCCGAAGGGGAAGTGATTGAAATATTGCAGCGTGCCAACGATACTTTTGTCGGCACACTGGAAGTAGAGAAATCGTATGCCTTCCTCGTAACGGAGAACCGCACGCTTGCCAACGACATCTTCATCCCCAAAGATAAGCTGAAGGGCGGAAAGACCGGTGACAAAGCAGTGGTAAAAGTAACAGAATGGCCGGATAAAGCCAAAAACCCGATCGGGCAGGTGCTCGATATTCTCGGCAAAGCCGGAGATAACACTACCGAGATGCACGCCATCCTGGCCGAATTCGGATTGCCATACGTCTATCCGCAATCGGTAGAGAAAGCCGCGGATAAGATTCCGGCGGAAATTTCCGCCGAAGAAATAGCCCGCCGCGAAGATTTCCGGAAAGTAACCACTTTCACCATCGACCCGAAAGATGCCAAAGACTTTGACGATGCCCTTTCCATCCGCCCGCTGAAAGATGGGCTTTGGGAAGTCGGCGTACACATTGCCGATGTGACCCACTATGTGAAAGAGGGAAGCATCATCGACAAGGAAGCCGAAAAGCGTGCAACTTCCGTCTACCTGGTAGACCGCACCATACCGATGTTGCCCGAACGCCTGTGCAACTTCATCTGTTCGCTCCGCCCCAATGAAGAGAAACTTGCTTTCTCTGCCATATTCGATATTACGGAAAAAGGGGAAGTGAGAGACTCACGCATTGTACACACGGTCATCGAATCGGACCGCCGCTTCACTTACGAAGAGGCGCAACAAATCATCGAAACCAAAGAAGGCGACTTCAAAGACGAAATACTGATGCTCGACACCATAGCCAAGGCTCTGCGTGAAAAGCGCTTTACGGCAGGAGCCATCAACTTCGACCGCTACGAAGTGAAATTCGAGATCGACGAAAAAGGGAAACCCATCAGCGTCTACTTTAAGGAATCCAAAGACGCCAATAAGCTGGTAGAAGAGTTTATGTTGCTTGCCAACCGTACCGTAGCGGAAAAGATAGGAAAAGCTCCCAAAGGTAAAAAGCCCAAAGTGCTGCCTTACCGTATCCACGATCTTCCGGATCCGGAGAAACTGGACAATCTGGCTCAGTTCATCGCACGCTTTGGTTACAGACTCCGCACAAGCGGAACCAAGACGGATGTATCTAAATCGATCAATCATCTGCTGGACGACATACAAGGAAAGAAGGAAGAGAACCTGATTGAAACCGTATCTATCCGTGCCATGCAGAAAGCGCGCTACTCTACACACAACATCGGACACTACGGACTGGCTTTCGACTATTATACCCACTTCACCTCTCCTATCCGGCGTTTTCCGGACATGATGGTGCACCGGTTGGTGACCAGATATATGGATGGCGGACGCAGCGTGTCGGAAACAAAATACGAAGACCTGTGCGACCACAGCTCGAACATGGAGCAGATTGCAGCCAATGCCGAACGCGCTTCCATCAAATACAAACAGGTGGAGTTCATGAGCGAACGGCTGGGACAGACCTACGACGGAGTAATCTCCGGCGTAACAGAATGGGGACTGTACGTGGAACTGAACGAAAACAAGTGTGAGGGAATGATACCTATCCGTGACCTGGACGATGATTACTACGAATTCGACGAAAAGAACTACTGCCTGCGCGGTCGTCGTAAAAACCGTATCTACAGCCTGGGAGACGCAATCACCGTCAAAGTGGCACGCGCCAACCTGGAAAAGAAACAACTGGACTTCGCACTGGTAGAGTAACATTCTGTCAAAATGATAATCGTATTTGCTCAGATCGGCTTATTTACGGCCAAGAGTATGGGCACAAAGAAAAATCGCTTTCCCTACGGGTTAGCGATTTTCTTTTTATTATCCCAATCGAAAAAGAAGCAACCTAACCGAAAGCAGAAACAGGAAAAACAAGAACAAAATAGAAGGAAGAAAGAGTATATGAAGGCATTTTATCTTTCCGGAAACCTTCTTCATTCAAGAGCAACGGGAGGAGCATATAGCCTTATCCTACTTCAGAACCGGGATAAAGAAAGAACATGAAACCAAAGCTCCTTGTCTTTTCGAAAAAGAAGTAAGCATTTCACCCGAAAGAAGTAAGCGTTTCCGGAAAACACCTCCTTCTTTTTGCCGGAAACAAGGGGCTCCGACCCGAAAAGCCCGGCTTTCCGATCCGAAAAGAGCGTTTATCGAACCCCAAAAGTCCACCTCCGGGCTCTTTGGCTTCCTATCTGCCCCCTAAAAAAGAAAGTACATGTAAGCAGAAACAGCCATTCAGCACCTTTTTGAAATGAAACGAAGACAAAACACATCAATTAGTCTGACGCAACAGCTCTGCCCGGTCAAACACCTTTTACCGATACATACCTTAATTCTGTAGAACACTTCCTTTTTTCATAGTCCTTGTAATAAAAGCATCTTTCAGCCGACTATAAAGTAAAGATTAAACCAAATGAAGTCGAACAAGAATGAATTTCTAAAACTACTGACGGCCTACCAGGGAATTATCCACAAAGTAAACCGGATATATTTCAGGTCGGAAGCCGACAGGGAGGACAATTTTCAGGAAACAGTCTACCAGCTCTGGCGGTCTTTTCCGGCGTTGCAGAATAAAGAGAAACCCGCTTCGTGGATTTATACGGTGGCAATCAACACCTCCATCTCGAAAGTAAGAAAGGACAGCCGTATCGAATTTCGTGACTCGCCGCCGGATGGAGAGCCTGTTGACCCCTGGGAACAACAGGAACAGGACGAAAACTGGCAAAGACTTGTCAATGCCCTGCAAAAACTGAATGAAATAGACAAATCCATCATGCTGCTTTATATGGAAGACTATAGTTACGAAGAGATAGCCGGAATAGTGGGGATAAGCAGCTCCGCCGTCGGCGTAAAGATTCACAGACTGAAAGGTCAGCTACAAAAACAATTTAAAAAGTAAACGTAATGGAAACAAATGACATTAAAGAAACCTGGAAAGCGGGAATAGAAAGAACCATCAAACCGTATCCGGAAGAGAGACTGAATGAAATGGTTGTCAACTCTGCCAGAAAATCAATCAAGACAGTGTATCCCGGAACTGTTTTCCGGCTCGTTATCATTGCCGTGGCCGTTTTCCTCATCGTATCACAGTTCGTAAAAGAGCAAAACGCAACAAGAATGTATTTGGATATGGGCGCTTTGGCCGTGTTGTCCGTCTCTTATTTCCTCTGGGAACGCTCCGCATACAAGATGCGGAAGTATACCCATGGAATGCCCGTAAAGGAATGGTTGGAATACCGTATCAAAGAGATTGAGAAAAGCATCAGGTTCAATACCAAATATGACTGGATTGTATACACATGTTCCTTCCTTTCGGCAATCGGCTTCTACGTGTTTTACCTGATGGCAACGAACGTCGTCCCCGGCATACTGAACGTCATTGTTATTCCGCTCGGCATGTGCATTTACCTTCTGATCATCAAACGCTCTCTGAAACGGAATTACCGGAGAACCCTGCAAGAGCTGAAAGAACTGTACAGACAATTTGAGATTGAAGATCAGGAAGGGAGATGAAACGGGGGGTTACCATTCTGTCGTCACCAATCACAACAGGCACCGGGAGATTCGCATTCATCCCGAAAATCAGAACAAACAAAAAAACAATGCCTGTAAATGCCCTGTTGCTGCACGGATATCTAAAATAAATTTCCATCTTTGTAGTTCTATCAAGAGAATATAGTTATGAAGACAGTAATCATTGAAAACAAAGAGCAAGTAGAAGAAATTATCTCCCGCTGTGACATTTGCTTTGTAGGTATCACTGACCTGGAAGGAAATCCGTACGTAATTCCCATGAACTTCGGTTATCAGGACGGGGTGATCTATCTGCATTCCGGTCCCACGGGCAGCAGCATCGATATGCTGGCAAGAAACAACCGTGTTTGCATTACCTTCAGTGTAGACCACGAATTGGTATTTCAGCATCCCAAAGTGGCATGCAGTTACCGGATGCGGGCCAAGAGTGTGATTTGCAGAGGACGTGTGAACTTCATTGAAGATCCGGAAGAGAAGCGCGAGGCACTCAATATACTGATGCGCCATTACAGTAGCCGGGAATTTGTGTATTCCGATCCGGCAGTCAAGAACGTAAAAATCTGGGAGATTCCGATTGACAGCGTTACGGCAAAGGAGTACGCAGTGCCGCATACAAAATGAATTCACCACAGATTACACCGATTTACACAGAATTTTCAGCCGACAGATAAGCAGTCGGTCAGTCTGTGTCAATCAGCGTAATCTGTAATGAGAATAATCAAAGCGGATACTCTTCAAACGCATACAAGATAGTCGACAAATAGCGTTCTCCCGTATCCGGCAGCAATACAACGATCAGCTTTCCTTCATTTTCCGGCAGTTTTGCCAGCTCTGTAGCCGCATATACTGCCGCTCCCGAAGAAATGCCGACCAAAAGTCCTTCTTTAGCAGCCAACTCACGACTGGTGCGGATGGCATCGTCATTTCCCACCTGCCTGATCTCGTCTACTACGGCTGCATGATAAGTTTTAGGAATAAACCCGGCACCAATCCCCTGTATCTTGTGCGGACCGGGAACTCCACCGGACAGCACCGGCGAATCGACAGGCTCTACGGCAACGATTCGTACGGCAGGATTATGCTCCTTTAAAGCAGCTCCTACCCCACTTACAGTACCTCCCGTTCCCACTCCGGCTACAAAGATATCCACCTTTCCATCGGTATCTCTCCAGATCTCCTGACCCGTAGTACGGACATGGACTGCAGGGTTAGCCGGATTTTCGAACTGTTGCAGGATAACAGATCCGGGAGTGGCAGCCCTCAGTTCCTCGGCCTTGGCGATGGCTCCTTTCATTCCGTTCGCTCCCGGAGTAAGCACAAGCTCCGCTCCCAGTGCTTTCAGCAGATTCCTGCGTTCCATGCTCATCGTATCGGGCATGGTCAATATCAGTTTGTAACCTTTGGCAGCTGCCACAAATGCCAGGCCGACACCTGTATTTCCACTGGTCGGCTCAATAATAGTAGCGCCGGACTTCAACGTCCCTTTCGCTTCGGCATCTTCAACCATAGCCAGAGAGATACGGTCTTTCACGCTCCCCGCCGGGTTGAAATATTCCAGTTTTGCCACTACACGAGCCTTCAGCCCATTACTTGCATTGTAATTACTCAGTTCCAGTAACGGGGTGTTACCCACTAAATCTGTCAGTTTCTTTGCTATCTTTCCCATATCTGTCTATTTAGTATATATCTGTTTATTAATAATATGACAAAGGTAGTGCAGATTTAGTTCATTCTCAATACCATAAATATGGTAAATTCATACTACGAATGAGGGAGAATCCTCCCCCTTAAAAACATCAACCGGACCGTCAGGTTACCTTCCGTCCGCAATAAAATTACGAATATAATTCGCTACCAGGCAACAGCCGGGGACGTATACCTGCCCATGATCGAACCCCTGCAATTCGTATAGCGATACCTTCTTATTACCGATATTCTTTAGTACCGAAGCCAATAAGGCATTCTCTTCATAGCGGTCGGCCATCTCAAGATTCCGGTCGCCGGTAATCAGTACAAAAGGCGGTGTATCTTTACGGGCCTTGTTGCAAGGAGCATATTGGTCGATCACCGGAATACCCTCGGGCAACGAGCGTTCCTTACGTATCGTGAAGTGTGTCACAGTCTGTCCGCTGATAGGAAGATAAGCAGCTATGCTATCGGCATCTACCCTGTATTCCTGAAGATAAGACTTATCCAGTCCCACCATTAAAGTCAAATAGCCTCCTGCCGAATGACCGGTAACGAAAACACGTCTCGGTGAGCCTCCATACTCTTCTATATGTTTATAAGCCCAGGCCACGGCAGCGGCAGCATCCTCTGTATAAGCCGGATTCTGAGCTTTAGGACTCAGGCGGTAATTGACAGCGACGACTGCAAATCCCTGATTCATAAACATCTCGGGAACATGCTTTCCTCCTCCCTCCAATCCACCGCCATGAAACCAGACGATCGTCGGAAAGTCTTTCTTCCCGACCGGATAGTAAACATCGAGTTTGCAACGCTCTTTACGGTAACCGTCCGTTTCCCCCGCAGGAATATACGAAATGTCTTTTACTGTTTTGTACGTCTCCTGTGCCTGTAAGGTCAAGCCAATCAACAGGAGAATGAATGATAAATACTTTCTCATGCTATTAAGTGTTTGTGAATTACTTGGGCAAATATACTACAATAACGACACTGTTTGAAAAATAATGCGTTCCTTTATATACTCAATATCAAAAACGTATAGAGAAATAACTGTATTAATCCCAATTTAATTACCTTTGTCAATATCATAACCTCCAAACACTTATTTTAATATGAGAAAGATCACCCTCATCATGTTTACGCTGCTAATCTGTGCAGCGCAACAAGTAAAGGCACAAACTGACAGTATGCTCATCCGGCCGACAGTAGATAAAAGAGTCGAACTACTTAGCATTATTTTCCGTTTAACGGGTAATCCGGAGTATAACAGAAACGATTTCAAACTCTACACAGACCGCATCGAATCGCATTTTTCTCCCTATAAAAACCACGAACTTATATCATTCGCACGCTCGTTGGTCAAGACTGACGGTGTTTCATACGATGCAGTGATGAGTATGGCCATCAATCTCGATAACCAGTTCAATCTGCCCGCAGATTATGGTTCACTGGACTCTCGCTGGAATCGGAATCAAGTAGGCCCATTCATAAAACTGCTAAAGAAGTTTGTCAAAGACAGTCGTTTCGATGCCTTTTATCACTCGAACGAGAACTTATATCAAGAGGCTGTAAGTCGTTTTATGCCTATTTACAAAAGCATAGATACCCAATGGTATAATGATTTCTACGGGCAGAAGTCCAACGACCGGTTTCACATTATACTTTCAATGTCCAATGGCCCGGGAAATTACGGACCGAGTGTCACCGACAAGGAAAACATACATAATGTCTTTTCAGTCATGGGAGCATGGGTTACCGATTCCGTAGGAATGGTTGTTTATCCGCCTGAATTAATCTTGCCGGTCTTAATCCACGAATTCAACCATTCATTCATAAACTTCGACCCGGAAATGTTCCGCACAAGCGGAGAACAGATTTATGCTGCGGTTGGCGAACAGATGGCGCGCCAAGCCTATGGACAATGGTCTATTGTCCTTACCGAAGCAATGGTACGCGCGGCAGTCATAAAATACATGAAAGACCATAACTTCCCGGCTGTCGAAATCACCAAAGAAACCGTCATACAAAAAACACGTGGCTTTGTCTGGATAAGCAAGCTGGTCGATGAACTCGAGAAGTATTCCTCTGACCGCACGACATACCCGACCCTCAACAGCTATATGCCGCGGCTGGCAGAAGCTTATACAGGCTTTGCCCAATATACCGCAAACTATGATTCTATCCGTCCCAAAGTAGTTTCGATCGACGAATTTACCAACGGCGATACAACCGTTCGGAGCGACATCAAAACTATTACTGTCCACTTCGACCGTCCTTTGGTGGGCCGCGGACACTCTTTCAATTATGGTCACCTCGGAATGGAAGCAATGCCTAAAATTATAAATGTCAACTACGCCAATGACAACCGTACCGTGATTATCGGAGTAGAATTGTTACCCGGGAAAGAGTATGGAATCACTCTTTTAGGACTCTCTTTCCGCACTCCGGAAGGAGATGCCATAAAACCCTACGAAATTTCTTTCAAGACGGCAGAGTGACACAAATTCTCTCTCATTGTCTGTGATCCAGGTAATAAAAGGCAACCCCGTTTTGGACAAAAAGAGAAAGCAGATGACTGCATTAGCCTAAAATTGATTATCTTTGCACCCCAAAACGGAATAATATCAGAGTAATTGCTCTTTTTCAACTTTACAGGATTACTCTTCCATTTGATAGAAATACACAACTGATTGATAATATAAAAAAGACTATAATATTATGGCATTGCAATGTGGTATTGTCGGACTTCCAAATGTAGGTAAGTCAACACTTTTTAATTGTCTGTCCAATGCGAAAGCACAGGCGGCAAACTTCCCTTTCTGTACAATCGAACCGAACGTAGGCGTAATTACCGTGCCCGACGAACGTTTAAATAAACTGGCTGAACTGGTACACCCCAACCGCATCGTCCCCACAACAGTAGAAATCGTAGATATCGCCGGACTTGTGAAAGGTGCCAGCAAAGGTGAAGGACTGGGAAACAAGTTCCTGGCCAATATTCGGGAAACCGATGCCATCATTCACGTACTCCGTTGCTTCGACGATGACAATGTAACCCATGTGGACGGAAGTGTAAATCCGGTTCGCGACAAGGAAATCATCGATTACGAATTACAGTTAAAAGACCTGGAAACCATCGAGAGCCGTATCCAGAAAGTACAAAAACAAGCTCAGACCGGAGGAGATAAAGCCGCCAAACAAGCTTATGATGTACTTGTTCAATTCAAGGATGCGTTGGAACAGGGCAAATCGGCGCGTACGGTAACGTTCGAAACAAAAGACGAACAGAAAATAGCGAAAGAATTGTTCTTACTCACCAGTAAACCCGTAATGTATGTTTGCAATGTGGACGAAGCAAGTGCGGTAAATGGAAACAAATACGTAGACATGGTACGTGAGGCAGTAAAGGACGAAGACGCCGAAATCCTGGTAGTAGCCGGAAAAACAGAAGCCGACATCGCCGAACTGGAAACCTACGAAGACCGTCAGATGTTTCTTGCCGAAATCGGCCTGGAAGAATCGGGTGTGGCACGTCTCATTAAATCGGCCTACAAACTGTTGAACCTGGAGACTTATTTCACTGCCGGTGTACAGGAAGTACGTGCCTGGACCTACGAAAAAGGATGGAAAGCTCCACAATGTGCCGGAGTGATCCATACCGACTTTGAGAAAGGTTTTATCCGTGCCGAAGTTATCAAATACGAAGACTTCCTTCAATATGGCTCGGAGGCTGCTGTCAAAGAAGCCGGAAAATTGGGTGTTGAAGGAAAAGAATACGTAGTACAGGATGGAGATATCATGCATTTCCGTTTCAATGTATAACTCATCCAGAATCATCTATTTTCATTCATAAACCGAAGAGGAAGGGTCATAACCCTTTTCACCACTGAGTAACACGGAGTATCACAGAGTTTTTTTAAAAACCAATAATCAACAACTTTAAATCTCCTCCGTGTTACTCAGCGCCCTCTGTGGTGAGTATCAACACCTCCTCCTGTTGTTATCCCTCCTCTCTTCCAACGAAAACTCCCGGTTTTCTACTACTATCTTCAAGCAAATCATTATCTTTGCGACCGGATATCATGCCTAACAAGCAACACATAAAATATCAATAAATATGGAAAGTACCAACAGACTTCGTTATCTTATCGCAGGAACCGGAGGCGTAGGCGGAAGTATAGCCGGCTTTCTGTCACTTGCCGGAAAAGACGTCACTTGCATTGCCCGTGGAGCACATCTGCAAGCAATACAACAAGACGGGCTCAAATTGAAATCAGATTTGAAAGGTGAACATGCTCTACGGATAAATGCCTGCACGGCAGAAGAATATAACGGAAAAGCTGATGTGATATTTGTATGTGTCAAAGGGTATTCCGTAGACTCTATCACAGAGCTTATCAAGCGGGCAGCCCACGACCGAACGATTGTAATTCCCATATTGAATGTATACGGCACAGGACCGCGCATCCAACGTCTCGTACCGGGAGTCACCGTACTGGACGGATGTATCTACATTGTAGGCTTTGTTTCCGGACCGGGCGAAATCACTCAGATGGGAACCATCTTTCGTCTGGTATATGGTGCACACCGGGGAATCCTTGTTCCGGCAGGGCTGATGGAGGCCGTACAGAGGGACTTGCAGGAAAGCGGCATCAAAGTAGAAATCTCTCCCGACATCAATCGGGATACCTTCATTAAATGGTCGTTTATTTCAGCCATGGCAGTCACCGGAGCTTATTTCGATGTCCCGATGGGAGAAGTTCAGAAACCCGGCAAAGTGCGCAATACTTTTATCGGACTCTCTACCGAGAGCGCTGCTCTGGGAAAGAAACTCGGAATTGAATTTAAAGAAGACATAGTCACATACAATCTGAAAGTAATTGATAAACTGGCTCCCGAAAGCACAGCATCCATGCAAAAAGATATAGCACGCGGACACGAATCAGAGGTACAAGGTCTGCTCTTTGACATGATAACAGCAGCCGAAGAGCAAGGTATCGATGTGCCTACTTATCGGGAAGTTGCTAAAAAATTCATCAAACAATAAAGAAATCAATATGAACAACCTTCTTTTATCTATCAACTGGAACCCAAATCCGGAATTATTTAATCTTTTCGGCATCTCAATCCGTTATTACGGACTATTGTGGGCTATCGGAATATTCTTTGCTTACATAGTGGTGCACTATCAATATCGTGATAAGAAGATAGACGAAAAGAAGTTCGAACCGCTTTTCTTTTACTGTTTTTTCGGCATCCTGATCGGGGCACGACTGGGACATTGCCTGTTCTATGATCCGGGATATTACCTGAATCATTTTTGGGAAATGATACTTCCGGTTAAATTTCTTCCGGGAGGTGGATGGAAGTTCACGGGTTATGAAGGACTGGCCAGTCATGGAGGTACCCTCGGGCTGATCATTTCTCTCTGGCTCTATTGCCGCAAAACGAAAATGAATTATATGGATGTGGTAGATATGATTGCCGTAGCCACTCCTATTACGGCATGTTTCATTCGCCTTGCCAATCTGATGAATTCCGAAATCATAGGTAAGGTAACCGATGTATCCTGGGCATTCGTTTTCGAACGGGTAGACATGCAACCACGGCATCCGGCACAACTTTATGAAGCAATCGCCTATTTTATCCTCTTCCTGGTAATGATGTTCCTCTATAAGAACTATAGCAAAAAACTACATCGGGGGTTCTTCTTCGGACTTTGCCTGACAGCTATCTTCACTTTCCGCTTCTTTGTAGAATTCGTGAAAGAAAATCAGGTGGACTTCGAAAATAGCATGGCACTGAACATGGGTCAATGGTTAAGCATCCCGTTCGTAATTATCGGCATTTACTTTATGTTTTTCTACGGAAAGAAAAAGAGTGTAAAATGAAACATATAATTGATATTAAAACCTGGGAAAGAAAAGAAAATTATGAATTTTTCCTTGGTTTCCAGAATCCCACTATCTCCATTACTTCAGAAGTAGAATGTTCGGGTGCTAGAACACGTGCCAAAACCGCCGGAGAATCCTTCTTCCTGCACTACCTTTATGCCGTGTTGCGTGCTGTCAATGAAATCAAAGAGTTCCGATTCCGCATTGATTCTGAAGGACGGGTAGTTTATTTCGATACAGTGGATATGCTGACTCCCATTAAAGTGGCAGATAACGGACGTTTTTTTACAGTACGACTTCCCTGGTATCCTGATTTTAAGACTTTCTACACAGAAGCCAAAGCCATCATTAGCGGAATAGATCCGGATAAAGATCCTTATGAAGCAGAAAAGACAGGAGGTAGTGATTTACTGGATGTAGTGCTCCTCAGCGCTACTCCCGATTTATATTTCACCTCACTGACTTGTACGCAGGAACATCGTCACGGTGGTAATTACCCGTTAATGAATGCGGGTAAAGCCGTTATAAGAGGTGGTGTATTAGTGATGCCCATCGCTATGACCATTCATCATGGATTTATAGACGGACATCACTTATCCCTGTTTTATAAAAAGGTAGAAGAGTTTCTTAAATAATTATTTTCCCCTGACTATCTTTTTGATATCATTCAGTTTGTTTAATGCCTCAATCGGAGTAAGATTATTCACATCCAGATGAAGTATTTCATCCCGGATCTGACACAAGATCGGGTCATCAAGCTGAAAGAAACTCAACTGCATACCTCCGCGATTCTCACTGACTTCTGCCAGCGGCTTACCCGAAATTCCCTGCTGGCGGTTGTCAGATTCGAGTTGCTTCAGAATTTCATTGGCACGTTTCACAATACTTTTAGGCATGCCTGCCATCTTGGCCACATGGATACCGAACGAGTGCTCACTTCCGCCCCTTTCAAGTTTCCGGAGGAAAATAACTTTATTATCCACCTCCTTAACCGATACGTTATAATTCTTAATACGCTTAAAGGATTTCTCCATTTCGTTCAGTTCATGGTAGTGAGTAGCAAAAAGTGTACGTGCCTTTGCCTTCGGATGCTCATGGATATACTCTACAATAGCCCAAGCTATGGATATTCCGTCGTAAGTAGAAGTTCCGCGTCCCAATTCATCGAACAGGACAAGGCTTCGGGAAGAAATATTATTCAGAATATCAGACGCTTCATTCATCTCGACCATAAAAGTAGATTCTCCTACAGAGATATTGTCACTGGCACCTACCCGAGTAAAAATCTTATCTACCAATCCGATATGAGCACTCTCGGCCGGAACGAACGAACCAATCTGGGCAAGCAGGGTGATCAATGCAGTCTGCCTTAACAGGGCCGACTTACCGGCCATATTCGGACCGGTAATAATGATAACCTGCTGGGTAGCGTTATCCAACAACACATCGTTAGCTATATATTTTTCTCCGATAGGCAGTTGCTTTTCAATTACCGGATGCCGCCCCTGACGAATATCCAATACATCATTATCTTCAATCACCGGGCGAATATAATTATTCTCTTTGGCTACATTGGCAAATGAAAGCAGGCAGTCAATGCGGGCTATCTGGTTAGCATTGATCTGGATGGCAGGTATAAATTCACTCAATGCCTGTACAAGTTCTGTATACAGGCGAGTCTCCAATACCAGGATCTTGTCTTCGGCACCCAGAATTTTCTCTTCATATTCTTTCAGTTCCTGAGTGATATAACGCTCCGCATTTACCAACGTCTGCTTACGTATCCACTCTTGCGGCACTTTATCTTTATGCACATTCCGCACTTCAATATAGTATCCGAAAACACTGTTATAAGCAATCTTCAAACTAGGTATTCCTGTCAGTTCACTTTCACGTTGCTGTATCTTAAGCAGATAATCTTTGCCAGAATAAGCAATCTGCCGAAGCTCATCCAATTCCGTATCTACACCATCTTTTATGACTCCCCCCTTATTTATCAACAGAGGAGGATCATTATTAATCTCTTTTTCAATCCGGTCACGAATAGAAATACAAAGATTCAACTGCTCACCGATTCGGTTCAAACTGGGATTATCGGCCTGTTGACAAGCCTCTTTAATAGGTTCAATTGCTTGTAAAGCAACTTTTAACTGTACTACCTCACGAGGAGAAACACGCCCGACGGCTACTTTTGAAATGATACGTTCCAAATCTCCGATCCGATGCAGTTCGTCTTCAATCAACTCCCTGAAATCCGGTTTACGAAAGAAGTATTCTACTACATTCAGCCGGTCATTAATGGGTTTCTCATCTTTTAAAGGAAATACCATCCAACGCTTCAACAGACGGGCTCCCATAGGACTGATAGTCTTGTCAATAACATGAAGCAAACTGCTGCCACCATCGTTCATGCTACCGATCAACTCCAGGCTACGCACTGTAAATTTATCAAGACGCACATATTTGTCTTCCTCGATACGTGCCAGCGAAGTGATATGTCCTACCTGTGTATGTTCCGTCATATCCAGATATTGCAGGATAGCTCCGGAAGCTATAATACCATTCTTGAGATGCTCAACCCCGAATCCTTTCAGATTCTTTGTTTCAAAATGCTTCAGCAACTTCTCCCGGGAACTGGATTCGGTAAATACCCAATCATCCAGTTCAAAAGTAAAGAACTTACTTCCGAAATTTCCCTCAAACATTCCGCGTTTCCCACGTTCGAAAAGAATCTCTTTCGGAGCAAAATTATTCAGCAGCTTATCTACATAGTCAAAAGGTCCTTCAGCCGTCAGGAACTCTCCGGTAGAAATATCCAGAAATGCAATACCACAAGCCGATTTTCCAAAATGAACAGCTGCCAGAAAGTTATTTTCCTTATAATTTAAGACATTATCATTGATCGAAACACCCGGAGTAACTAACTCCGTAATGCCACGCTTCACCAATTTCTTCGTTGTCTTAGGATCTTCAAGCTGGTCACATATGGCCACCCGCTTACCTGCACGGATCAATTTCGGCAGGTATGTATCTAACGCATGATGCGGAAATCCCGCCATCTCAACGGTTTTACCCTTTCCATTGGCACGTTTTGTGAGAGTAATTCCTAATATTTCAGCTGCAATAATCGCATCGGTAGAATAAGTTTCATAGAAGTCTCCGCACCGGAACAGCATCACTGCATCCGGATGCTTAGCCTTCAGGTCAAGAAACTGTTTCATCATCGGGGTTAATTCAATATCATTGCTCACGGATAGTCTTCTTTTTAAGTTCATAAATAACAAGGCAAAGATAGCGGTTTCCCTCAAATCTACCTATCCTAACAGACAGTTTTACCATACCTAAAATAATGTATATTGATCGGTCTGCCCCTTATTCCGATAATAAGTTTGGCTATCATCATTTCTAAATAAACCTTTCAAAAAGAGTCTGTTTTATTAATAACTTTATTATATCCTTTAAAATATATTATAAAACACCGATTTTTATCCGAATTACTTGCTATTTTCGCAGGAAGTCGTACCTTTGCAATGTGTTTTTCATAGTATTAGATTTAAGGTTAACAAAGGTTGGAGCAAGGCGTTGCTCCTTTTTTTATGTCCATACCCCAACATCCTCTCAACCGAAGGAAGTATTAAAACAGTCTCCGATCCACCCCAAAATAGAATTTCAGAGCTTTCAACACTTAACAAATCACATTATTTTCTTAAAACGTGTTATAAAACATACTAATTTACTTGGTTTATTTGCTATTTTCGCAGAAAGCCGTACCTTTGCAATGTGTTTTTCATAGTATTAGATTTAAGGTTAACAAAGGTTGGAGCAAGGCGTTGCTCCTTTTTTTATGCCCGTACTTATCTATCCCCCTCCATAAGGCTTCTCTAAAAAAGCTTTTAAAACCTTAACGTTTGGTCGGTTAATGATTTCCCGATAATTTAAATACCTATATTAGATCCCTTAATTAATCCGTTACACAATACAATTATGAAAAACAAATCCGCCTGTTTCTTTGTACTCTCCCTGTTTGTCTGCTCCATGTTTACTTCATGTAACAAAGAATCTACTACCGAATGTCAGACTATCGACTTCTCTACCCTTTTTGACGGCCAACCGGAAAAGATCCCTTTGAAAGAATGGGCAAAATCCATACACTTTGTCCAATTAGAAACCAATGATTCCATACTGATAGGTAATATCCGCGCAACAATCCTACATAAAGACAAAATACTGGTACATCACAATAATTTATCCCTTTTCGATCTGTCGGGCAAATTTATTTGTAACATAGGTAGCAAAGGAGGAGGTCCCACCGAATATAGCGGCATTAATAATGCTTGGACAGATGATGAAGGCATTCACATTTTCGACATAGCCAACAAAATTAAAACATATAACTGGAACGGAAAATGGATAAAGACCGAACCTATCCCGGAAAGCAATATCAAAGAAGTATTTCCCCTTGCATCAGGTAATAATATAAAAGCCGGTTATATACAGAATATTACCGGAAATGAACCTCACAAAATTTACCTATTCAAAGACAGCACCATCCTGGCTAAAATACCCTATGGCAAATCCTTTCAAAAAGGAGAGATGACAATGGTATTCTACAATGAATGCTATCCATTCCATGCAAATGGCCGGACTTTCTTTAAAGAGATGTTCAACGATACCATTTTTTCCATCGATAATCAATATCAACCCGTTCCACGTTGGTACATTGAATTAGGAAAATACAAAATAGCAGAAGATGCCCGCTACACATTAACCGATCCCAGAAAAAGTGTCTTTGACAATGCAGCGACTTTAACTCCCATCGGGAAATGGGATAATAAACTTTTCTTTTCTGCAAGGGCCAATAAACAGAATTATCTTTTTTACTATGACCTGAAAGAAAAGAAATCCAATAGCATTCAAATTTCTTACCCGGAAAATTCATTCGCCATACCGGAAGAACATTCATTCATACCTAAGTGTATGTCTGACGACGGAAAATATCTGATTTCGTATGAAATACAAGAGAATGATGAAAATCCGGTGATCATATTAGCGGAAAAATAATAAAGAAATCGGGATATAGTCTTTGTAAACTATATCCCGATTCGTTATCCTTTCAGCACATCTTCGTGCTCAAACCTATTGAATGAATGTCATCATTTTTATCTTTTGAGTAATCATATACCTAATCGATGATTACAAATATAAATACTAAAATTTAAATTATCAACAAATATAAGATTTTTATTTTCTGATTCTTCCTTTTCATACCTATTTTGTTTTTTAGCTATCTTCGTGGTTATCTGAAAATAATCATGTAAATTTGCTCCCTCATATAAAGCATATATTATAAATCACTATAAACAAAAGGTTATCGCTATGGAATATAATTTCAGGGAGATCGAAAAGAAATGGCAGAAAATTTGGGTAGACAACCATACCTACCAGGTAAATGAAGATGCATCCAAACAAAAATTCTATGTACTCAATATGTTCCCCTATCCTTCGGGTGCCGGACTGCACGTAGGTCATCCCCTGGGATATATTGCCTCAGACATTTATGCGCGCTATAAACGCCTGCAAGGATTTAACGTATTAAACCCGATGGGATATGATGCTTACGGACTGCCGGCCGAACAATATGCTATTCAAACCGGACAGCACCCTGCAATTACCACTGTTAATAACATCAACCGCTATCGTGAACAATTAGATAAGATTGGTTTCTCTTTCGACTGGAATCGTGAAATTCGCACTTGCGATCCGGAATATTATCATTGGACCCAATGGGCATTTATCAAAATGTTCAACAGCTATTATTGCAATGATGAAAAACAGGCACGTCCCATCGAAGAGTTAATAGAAGCTTTTAGTACCAACGGAACACAAGGTATGAACGTAGCCTGTGGCGAAGAAATGGACTTCACTGCCGACGAATGGAATGCTAAAAGCGAAAAAGAACAACAGGAAATCCTCATGAACTACCGTATAGCCTATTTGGGCAATACAATGGTAAACTGGTGTCCGGCTTTGGGTACCGTACTTGCCAATGATGAAGTAGTTGACGGTGTTTCCGAAAGAGGCGGTTATCCCGTTATTCAAAAAGTGATGCGTCAGTGGTGCCTGCGCGTATCCGCTTATGCACAGCGTTTGCTCGACGGACTTGAAACCGTAGAATGGACCGACTCGCTGAAAGAGACTCAACGCAACTGGATAGGACGCAGCGAAGGTGCTGAAATGAACTTTAAAGTGAAAGATTCGGATATTGAATTTACTATCTTTACAACCCGTGCCGACACGGTATTTGGAGTTACTTTCATGGTGCTTGCCCCGGAAAGTGAATTGGTAGCCAAGTTGACCACTCCGGAACAAAAAGCCGAAGTAGATGCTTATCTGGACCGTACCAAAAAACGTACCGAACGCGAACGTATTGCCGACCGTAGCGTAAGCGGCGTATTCTCCGGAAGCTATGCCATTAACCCATTGACCAACGAACCCATACCGGTATGGATTAGCGATTATGTATTAGCAGGTTACGGTACAGGTGCCATCATGGCTGTTCCTGCACACGATAGCCGTGACTATGCTTTTGCCAAACATTTCAATCTGGAAATCCGTCCGCTGATCGAAGGTTGCGACGTCAGTGAAGAAAGCTTCGACGCCAAAGAAGGCATCATGATGAATTCTCCCCGTCCGGGAGCTCCCGAAGGTGGACTCGTATTGAACGGATTGACCGTAAAAAAAGCAATCGCCAAAACTAAAGAATATATCAAGGCAACCGGATTAGGCCGTGTGAAAGTCAATTTCCGTCTGCGTGATGCAATTTTCTCACGTCAGCGCTATTGGGGCGAACCATTCCCGGTTTACTACAAAGACGGAATGCCTTACATGATTGATGAAAGTTGCCTCCCGCTGGAATTGCCGGAAGTAGCCAAATTCCTTCCTACCGAAACCGGTGAACCACCATTGGGACATGCCACTAAATGGGCATGGGACACTGTCAACAAATGCGTGACTGACAATGAAAACATTGATAATAGAACCATTTTCCCACTGGAACTGAATACGATGCCGGGATTTGCCGGTTCATCCGCCTATTATCTGCGCTATATGGATCCGCGCAATCACGAAGCTCTCGTTTCTCCCGCCGTGGATCAGTACTGGAAAAATGTAGACTTATATGTAGGAGGTACGGAACATGCTACCGGACACTTGATTTATTCACGTTTCTGGAATAAGTTCCTGCACGATTGGGGTATCTCCGTAGCCGAAGAGCCTTTCCAGAAACTTGTAAATCAGGGAATGATACAAGGACGAAGTAACTTTGTCTATCGTATCAAGGATACCAATACTTTCGTATCTCTCAATCTGAAAGATCAATATGAAGTTACTCCTATCCACGTAGATGTCAACATCGTATCCAACGATATCCTCGACCTGGAAGCTTTCAAGGCTTGGAGACCCGAATACGAAACTGCCGAATTTATTCTGGAAGACGGCAAGTATATCTGTGGATGGGCTGTTGAAAAGATGAGTAAATCTATGTTCAATGTGGTAAATCCGGATATGATTGTTGAAAAATACGGTGCCGATACACTCCGTATGTACGAAATGTTCCTCGGACCGGTTGAACAGTCCAAACCTTGGGATACGAACGGAATAGATGGCGTACATCGTTTCATCAAAAAATTCTGGTCATTGTTCTATGACAGAAACGGCGAATATCTGGTAAAAGACGAACCGGCTACCAAAGAAGAACTAAAAGCACTCCATAAGTTGATTAAGAAAGTAACCGGTGATATCGAACAGTTCTCTTACAACACTTCAGTAAGTGCTTTCATGATCTGTGTCAATGAACTTTCAAGTCTGAAATGCAATAAAAAAGAGGTATTGGAGCAACTCATCGTAGTTCTTGCACCTTTTGCTCCGCATGTATGCGAAGAGTTATGGGATACACTGGGAAACACCACCTCTGTATGTGATGCACAATGGCCGGCTTTCAACGAACAATACCTGGTAGAAGATACGGTTAATTACACCATTTCTTTCAATGGTAAAGCACGTTTCAATATGGAATTTCCGGCTGATGCCGCCAGCGATGCGATTCAAGCCACTGTACTTGCCGACGAACGCTCGTTAAAATGGACAGAAGGCAAAACACCGAAGAAAGTTATCGTAGTCCCGAAGAAGATTGTTAACATTGTTATTTAATACCTACACACAAAATGATTAGTAAACCCACAAAATCCGATGTAATGCGAGAGTTGAGAGATTATATTTTCATCACTCTCGGACTGATAAGTTATGCATTAGGCTGGACAGCTTTTCTGATTCCTTATCAGATCACTACAGGTGGAACAACCGGTATCGGTGCCATCATCTATTATGCAACAGGTTTCCCCATTCAATGGTCCTACTTCATCATCAACGCTGTCCTGATGACATTTGCTATTAAGATACTCGGTCCGAAATTCAGTATAAAGACGACATACGCCATCTTTATGCTCACTTTCTTCTTATGGTTCTTCCAACTGATCATTGTGGACGATAAAGGAGCTCCGCTTCAGTTGGTAGGAGAAGGGCAGGACTTTATGGCTTGCATCATCGGAGCCATCATGTGTGGTCTCGGATTAGGGGTGGTATTTAATAATAACGGCAGCACAGGTGGTACCGATATCATTGCAGCCATTGTTAATAAATATAAGGACGTTACTCTCGGACGAATGATCATGTTCTGTGATATCATTATCATCAGTTCATGCTATTTCATCTTTAACGACTGGCGCAGAGTGATATTCGGTTTCGTTACCTTGTTTATCATCGGTTTCGTTCTGGACTATGTAGTCAACAGCGCCCGTCAATCGGTACAGTTCTTTATCTTTTCGAAAGATTATGCAAAGATTGCCGACCGCATTACGAAAGAAACCCATCGGGGAGTGACCGTACTTGACGGATTGGGCTGGTACAGCCAGAATAATGTAAAGGTATTAGTTGTACTTGCCTACAAACGTCAGTCACTCGATATTTTCCGTTTAGTGAAAGATATCGATCCGAATGCTTTTATCTCGCAGAGTTCGGTAATCGGTGTATATGGTGAAGGATTCGACCGCCTGAAAATAAAATAAACTGCATACAATGAAACGTAAACTTGTTTTCGCAACCAATAATGCACATAAGCTGGAAGAAGTATCTGCTATCTTAGGGAATAAAGTCGAGCTACTCAGCCTGAATGACATCAATTGTCATACAGATATTCCGGAGACAGCAGAGACTCTTGAAGGCAATGCATACCTCAAATCATCTTTTATTTACCGGAACTACGGATTAAACTGCTTTGCAGATGACACGGGACTGGAGGTTGAATCACTGGGAGGTGCTCCGGGTGTCTATTCGGCCCGTTATGCCGGTGGAGAAGGACACAATGCGGAAGCCAACATGTTGAAACTCCTCCACGAACTGGAAGGAAAAGACAACCGTAGAGCGCAGTTCCGTACGGCTATTTCGCTCATTCTGGATGAAAAGGAGTATCTCTTCGAAGGAATCATAAAAGGCGAAATAATCAAAGAAAAAAGAGGTGATTCCGGATTCGGATACGATCCGGTATTCGTTCCTGAAGGATACGACCGGACCTTTGCCGAATTAGGTAATGAAATTAAAAATCAAATCAGTCATCGTGCTTTGGCTGTGAACAAACTATGTGAATTTCTTCGTTCGATCTGATCGATAAAACGAAATAAATAAAATGAATCCTTCGGCTGAATATAATTTCAAACCGAAGGATTTTTTTATACTTACCGATGTCGGCAGACGGCACTTCCCCACCCGCTACTAATGTGACCAAGTATGACATCAAACATCAGGAGATGAATGGGTACATGCGAAATACATAACGAAGCTGAATAAAATTCATTTCAATACTTCATTCATCCTGAAACACTAAGCTTACATTACAAAAACATCCGGATGTTCTGCATTAGAACATCCGGATGTTTTATATCATAACATGGGGATCTTATTCAGCAAAACATCCCCATGTTATTACTCTATACTCTTTACTTTATTCTTCCGGACTCTATCCTTTTTCTCTGGTCCTTTATCCAATTTATCCCTCTTTTTCCTAAAGAGTAACCGCCATTGAATGGATCTTTCCTGTTTAAACACTATACACTTATTATTAACAGGTATTTCAACCGATCTTGTTAATAACAAAAAATCGTATTATACCTTTATATATAAGTATAATACGATTCTTTTATATGATAAATACATTCAATATTAACCGGAAAGTTAACTTATTATTCACAACCTGTTTATAAGCCTAACTTAGCTGAAATCTCCAGCATCCGTTTAATCGGCTTTACCGCCTCTCTGGCAACTTCCGGGTCAACAGTTACTTCCGGGAATTCGTATTTAAGGCAATTATAGAGCTTTTCCAGCGTGTTCAGCCGCATGAAGTTACATTCATTGCATCCACAGGTACTATCGTTAGGAGGAGCCGGAATGAATGTTTTTTGAGGGCACTTTTTCTGCATCTCGTGTAAGATACCAGCCTCCGTGGCCACAATGAACCGTTGCTTGTCACTGTTCACTGCATATTTTAATAAAGCCGCTGTAGATCCGACCATATCGGCCAACTTTAATACCACACTCTTACATTCGGGATGCGCCAATACTACCGCATCGGGATATTGTGCTTTCAGTTCTACAATCTTCTCCACCGAAAACTGTTCATGCACATGGCAAGCTCCGTCCCACAACAGCATTTCACGTCCTGTAATCGAATTGATATAATTTCCCAGGTTACGATCCGGGCCGAAAATAATCTTTTCATCTTTCGGGAAACTTTCAACGATCTGTTTTGCATTAGTCGAAGTCACTACTACATCTGTCACCGCTTTCACAGCTGCCGTTGTATTCACATACGAGATCACCGTATATCCCGGATGTGCTTTCACAAACTCAGCAAACTTATCTGCCGGACAGCTGTCTGCCAACGAACATCCTGCATTCAAGTCGGGCACCAGCACCTTCTTGTCCGGACAAAGCACCTTTGCGGTTTCTCCCATAAAATGAACGCCACACATCACAAGAATATCCGCATCGGTTTTGGCTGCAATTTGAGCCAAAGCCAGACTGTCCCCAATGTAGTCGGCAATATCCTGTATTTCGCCTTTCTGGTAATAGTGTCCCAAGATTACTGCATTCTTTTCTTTTTTCAGTTCATTGATGACTGCTTTCAGATCAATGCTTTTGTCTACGGGCTCGTCAACGAATCCCTTATTCACCCATTCTTCTCGATTCATTATATTCTTATTTTTTCTCTTCTTTTAAAAAGAAATCCTTTGTTAGTGATTATAGCCTGTTAATAGTGTTAGCAAGTAAACCGGCTTTTTCTTGCCGGATAAGTTATTAGTTACTTATCTAAGTTTATAATCAGTTTATGAACGTGTCTATTTATTGATAATAAGCTATATTGCTAACTTCATTAACACCTTGTTGATAAAGTGCAAAGTTAAAAACTTTATGGATATAAACAGGCTAATTAGTACTGAAAAATCTGTTGAAGTATGCTTGGAAAGTTGAAGCTAACTTTTTTGTATTGTTCATATCCTGTTGCTCTTATACCTTCATTTGAATAATGCAAGAATTAGTTTTCAAAATATATGCTGATTCTTTTGACAGGTTTTAAACCGTTATCAACACCTATGTTAACAAGAAAAGAATTACTTTTGCAACATACTAACAGAAACGACATCATCATGCGAAAATTGAAAATAACCGAGCTGAACCGGATAAGTATAGAAGAGTTTAAAGAAGCTGATAAATTGCCTTTAGTTGTAGTGTTGGACGATATACGGAGTTTGCATAATATCGGTTCTGTGTTTCGTACGGCAGATGCTTTCCGGATTGAATGTATTTATCTGTGTGGAATTACGGCTACTCCTCCCCATCCCGAGATGCATAAGACAGCTTTGGGAGCCGAGTTTACAGTGGATTGGAAGTATGTTAATAACGCAGTTGAAACGGTTGATAACCTCCGGAGTGAAGGATATGTGGTATACTCTGTCGAACAGGCGGAAGGGAGTATCATGTTGGATGAGTTAACACTGGACCGTTCGAAGAAATATGCTGTAGTTATGGGAAATGAAGTAAAAGGAGTGCAGCAGGAGGTTATTGACCATTCGGATGGTTGTATTGAGATTCCCCAATATGGCACAAAACATTCATTGAATGTATCGGTAACAGCAGGAATTGTGATCTGGGATTTATTTAAAAAGTTGAAATAGTCTTGTAGATGATCTTTGTTAAATATCTTATGGTTTTAGAATAAATTACTGTATAATTATTAAAAATAAATAAATAGAAATAGTAATATTATTCTATTTATATGGTTTTTATGATATTGCAAAATAAACCTAAACCTAAAGATATTCTAAAACATTGAAAACATTATTATATATATTGGTATTTTCTTTGTGCTATACGAATGCATATTGTCAAAGTATACCAAGGGAAGTGACATTAGATGAAGTGATAAACAGACTATCTCTGGAATCATCATCGGCTAAAATAGAATTACTTAACTTCCAAAATGACTTATTGCGATACGAGAATTATAAGAAAAGCTTTCTCCCTGCATTTGTGCTGAATTTTAATCCTATCAATTTTAACAGGTCACTGCGATTATTGCAACAACCGATCGATGGAAGTTATTCTTATGTAGAGGACAATTCAAATAATACTAATTTTGGTACTACTGTACGACAGAAAATAAGCATAACAGGAGGGGAACTGAGTATTGGAAGTAATATAAATTATTTGAATGAGTTTTCACGTAAACAAAACAGTTTTAGTACAAATCCGTTTTTTATAAGCTATTCGCAGCAGTTGTGGGGAGGAGGAAAATTACAAAGGTTGGAAAACAAAATTGAACGTGCCAAAAACGAAGTGGCCGTGAAACAATATTGTTCAAACATTGCCCAGATCCAGCAACAAGCATTGACGCTTTATTTATCCGCCATACTGAGTAAGATGGATAGTGAACTTGCCATAGATATCAAACAGAGCAACGACACTCTGTTACATATTGCAGAGATAAAATTGAGGAATGGAAGTATCACTGAATATGATTACAAGCAGATGGAATTGCAGTCCTTAAACTTGCAATACATGTATGAAAATGCGGTCAAACACTATGCGGAATCAATACAAAAACTTTTTACTTTTTTAGGAATAGAAAATAATGCCGAAATTACAATACCGGATTTTGACTTACCCTTAACCATCGATGCTCGGCTTGCAATCTACTATGTGAAAAAAAATAATCCAATTTCAAATCAGCAAGAGATTCAACAGTTGGAAGAGGAGAAAAACCTGTTCTCTATCAAATTGAAGAATAGGTTCAATGGAAATATAAGTTTAAACTATGGAATAAATCAGTATGCTGAAACATTGGCAGATGCTTACCGGCATGGAAATACAAGACAGTCCGTGATCATTGAATTTCAAATACCTATTTTTCAGTGGGGCATCAACAAAAATAATATCCGGATCGCAAAGAATAATTATGATGCAAGTCGGTTGCGAATAGAAAAAAAAAATTTTGAATTTGAGAACGAAGTAAAAGAAAAGATAAATGCTTATGATCATAGTGTAAAGCTTTGGCTGACAGCATCAAGAGCCTATGCGTTATCGAAAGAACAGTATAAGATGTTGACGAAAAAGTTTTCATTGGGAAAAGTGTCGGTATATGAACTTGCCACCGCACAAAAAGAGCGGAATGATGCTATGCAGCGTTACTACTCTGCCATCAAAGATTCTTACGAAAGCTTCTTTACATTACGTAATTTGGCTTTATATGATTTTAAAAAAAATGTCGAATTAGAAAAAATACTCTTCAATGATTAGTGATACAACCATACGAAAACTTGTTGATTATATCTCACTGAATGCCTGCTCTGTCAACTCTTCCGGTCTTTACAACGGAAAGTCAGGAATCTCTTTAGCGTTATTTGAAACTGCTAAATGTTTGCAAGATACTGAAATTGAAGATAAAGCTTTCAGCCTATTCCAAGAATCTTTAATAAGAAAAACAAATGATTATGGCTTTGAAAATGGTATGTCCGGAATAGGATATGTCCTTATCTATCTAATAACAAATAAATTAATTGATGCCGATTTTGAAGATTTGTTTGGAGACCAACGCGAAGCAATAATCAAACATTTTGAAAACATTGACAAGCAGCCGGATAAGCTGTTAGTTTCATATAAAATTATTTATTTTTTATTTGTCTTGGATAAATTACAAAAGCAAGATGAGAGAATATATTCAATTATTGAGAAAATATTTCAAGGACTGGAACTTTATTTATCACTTCAGTTTTTCGATTGGAAAAATATTTATTACATAAATAGTAAAGATTATGTATTACAAATGTATGAGGCTTATTTAAAGTTGGTCGATTTTTGCAATTATAAATATTTTTCAAAATCATTGATGGATAGTTACGTTACATTATATAGTGAGGGAAGAATTGCGAGTTCACTTGTTAGGGGATATTACTTAGGTAGTATTATTACTAAAAATAATATGGTTGGTTTTAATGATGTAATAAGAGATCATATCAGATATGGACAAAAGAATATTAATCCGGCTATTCTCTTTTTGGACCAAAAGATAAATTTAACGGGAATCATAGAAAACGCTGATGAAAATCGTGTAAAAATTCAGCGTATAGAAATGGATTTGTTTGAAGAAAGTTTAGAAAGGATAAAAAGAATGGTTCGTCCCAATTGTATACATGTTGGATATCAATATGGATTGGCCCGTTATCTTGGCTTTTGCGCGAATAAAAAATTTCCTTTACTTTAATAACTTGATAACAATGTGTGAGATATCTGTTGTAATGCCTGTCTATAATGCCGAAATGCATATAAAAGATGCGATAGAAAGCGTCTTAGAGCAATCTTTTGTGGATTTTGAGTTTATCCTCATAGACGATGGTTCTACTGACCGCACGTCTTCTATTATTCAGTCATATAATGATAAAAGAGTACGTCTTATTCAGAACAGTCATAATTTTATAGAGTCATTGAACCTTGGAATAGAGAATTCTTTAGGAAAGTATATGGCTCGTATGGATGGAGATGATATAATGCATATCGATAGACTAAAAATTCAATATGCGATTATGCAAGAATATCCGGATGTAACTGTTTGTGGAACTTGGATGAACAGTATTGGAACATATTCACAAACGAATGGTTTATTGAGTACCTTGAGTGGGTTGGTTGAACAACCACTGTTAAAATTTACAAAGGGAAATTTCTTATTTCATCCCACTACTATGATAAGGATGGATTTTTTGAAAAAGAATGCATTAAAATATGAGAACTACCCTTATGCCGAAGATTTTAAATTTTGGGTGGAGATAGCAAAGTCAGGAGGGAGATTTTATATTGACAGTCAACCATTACTCTATTACCGGATATCAGACAGTCAGGTCAGTAGCCAAAAAAGTAGTGAGCAAAGAGCAACAACAGAGTCTATAATTAATGAGGTTTTGGAATATCTGATAGAACTCAATAAAAATGAATATCCGGAATTAGTGGCAGCTTATGGTGATTTATGTAAGTTGTATGAAAAACAATTACTTACTAAATGTGAAGTATTAACTTTATTTCAAACTTTATTTTCAAAGAATGAAAAGAAGTTGAACCTATAATAAATTTAATAATAACTTTAAAATTCAACAACAATGAAAAAACTGACAAGAAAAAGTTTAAATGAACTGGCGAAAACAATGCCGGTAATTGAAGAGTCCTTGCAAATGAGCTATGTGGGGGGAGGAAATGGAACATCAGCCAATCCTTATACCCAAGAGGAATATGAAAGCATGGTTAGTAGTGGCATATGGAATGGAGGATATGTAGAAAATTGGGGATATACTTTTCCTGAGATGGCAGTTTCGAGTTATGATCCCAATAACTTGCCTAAAACGGGGGTGGATAGCTATGATCTAATGTATCAAGGCGGGTTTGCTATAGGGTATAAGGCCGGGTTATCGGGATCTACATTGGATGACATAGGGATTGGTGCATGGAGTGCTTTAGCTGTCATTTCTGCCGGTAGTGAAATCGGGGGTGTCAATAGTGATATGATATGGTATTCTAAAGGGCTGAGAGATGGTTTGACGAAAGGACGAGGAGCCAGAGGAAACTAAGTATTGATAATCTTTATAAATAATATTAAATATGAATTCAATAACAAAACTCCATGTATTGTTTTTCTTTGTATTTATATTCTATACCGTATCATGTACCGCTAAATTAGAGAAACAGACATATACGAATGTATATGATTTACATTTTGCTATGCGGTCTGATTCTGCGGTGGTTTATCCGTGGCGTGAAAATGGAGCATATAGCAATTATACTATCCCTGCTTATATACAAGATTCAAATCGAAATTTGTTCGCTAAAAAATATTTTAAAGGATTTCCTTTTTCTAAGCGGTTAAGATCAGAGTACGAACAGAGAATTTTGCTTCCCAATAATAACATAAAAGAAGCTGTAATCGGATTTGAAGGTAAAGGTGATAATATAAAACTTGTCTCTATCATCTTGGATGCGATAGGTAAACAGGAAAACATTCTTTTTTCTGACACCTTAAGATTCAGGCCTGACAGTATATTAAGCTTGGTTACCCAAAACATTAATTTGAATAATGCGGAGATGTTAAACGTACGGATTAATGTGGAAGGAGAAATTGATAAGAATGCTTATATTGCTTTCTCTCGATTGGACATACTGATTGACGGTAAACCTATCGACGAATTTCCTGTTCGAACCCTTTCCCCGTTGATAGTAGATAAAAAAATTAACTATACGGGTATAAATGTTGATAGAAAAATAGGATTGGAGCAAATCAATGAAATCAATGATAAAAAGATTATCGGCTTAGGGGAGTCAGTCCACGGGAATGACGGTATAAAAAATTTAGCGTATCAATTGATTATCCAGGCAGTGGAAAGGTTAAATTGCAAATTAGTACTGCAGGAAATGCCCCTCGAACAATCATTTGCCTACAATAGGTTTATACAAGATGACAATTATGAACTTGATTCTTCCTTGGTTATCAACCATGCTACAATTAATTTTTTAAAAAGATTGCGGAGCTTTAATTCTGGTAAAACGAAAGATTCTAAAGTTAAATTATATGGCATGGATTACAATTCAATCCTTTCTTCCACTCAAAGTTCCGCTATGGATATTTTTGATTTTATTACCGGGCTTAACAAAAAATCGCAGATTCCGGAAGTTGATCAATTATCCCTGCTGTTAATGAAAAAAGATCGTAACTGTGCGATAAACTTTCTTGATATTCATCGAGATAAGATAAAAAAACTTCTTACTGCTGAAGAAATAGAATGTATCTTGCATATTCTGAGGGTTTCAAAGCAAGCCGGAGATGGCGGAATAGAAAGATTCATACGGCGGGATTCCATTATGTTCGTAAATGCAAGATTCTTAATTGACAAGTTCGCCAAAGACGAAAACGTAAAAACGGTAATCTACGGGCATGCGGGACATATTAATCCTATTTCGAGTTATCCTGCCGTACCTTGTATTCCTTTCGGGAGGTATATGCGCAAAGCGTATGGTGAAAGTTACTCTCCTTTGCTATTTCTGATAGGAAGTGGAGAAGCCATGGCATATGATGAGCATTATAACAGGAAAGATAATTGGTTGAGTAGTCCTCCTGAAAACAGTATGGAATATTTTTTAAGTCTTATTGATGACAATGTTTTTTACACCCCCTTAACTGTCGATTTTAATGAATTAACACTGTCTCGACTTCAGGGGAGTCACCATATCCCACAAGAATTTTATCCATTTAACTTATATCAAAGATTTAAAGGTGTGTTTTTCATAAAAAGTACGGATTGTACCCATAAGGATGAAAAAGAAATCTCTTTTGAGAAAGCTTCTGATAGGCTTATAATGAAAATAAAACAAAGACAGGAAAAAATAAAGGAGATACAGAAGCGGATAGAAAATTTATAAAAACACCGGTTATGAAATACTTTATATTATTGGCATCGGTTCTTTTTTTAGCGCAATCTTGTTCGGTTGCGCCCTCCATGCGTGAATCCGCCCGATCGTACGACTGGGTTGCGAACACTAATTTTTCCTGGCAATCAAAAATAGACAGCGCGATCAGCTCTTATCCGCTTTTATTGCATCCGTCATATGAAGCTAAAGGGAGCGTGGGGTTCACGGTACCGGTTTTTTATCGTATGGATAAAAAGCGGGCGGGTGTTGAAGTGAGGATAAAGTATAAAACGGAAAACTGCAATGATCTGTGTTTGAAGCTGAGCGGCATTGGTGAATGCGGGGAGGTCATTTCCGCGGACACGTTTCGATTGTCTGCCGCCGAGGCGTGGACGGTAGCCCGCCGGAGCGTGGATATGGCTTCTCCCCTGTTGCTGGGGGTGGCTCTTGAAGCCCGCGGGGAGAAGCCCGGGAAAAAGGATTTTCCGGCCGATCCTTTAGGATGGGAGAATAATTCCTTTAAGCCCGGGGAATACTCTAAAATATGGATTGACTCCTTGGATATCTTAATTGATGGAAAATATGCGGTTGAACTCCCATCCTTGAATAACGGCACGGCGGCTTCCGTCCGGGAATCGGATGTGATGCCCGCTAACGGCGGCGATCTTAAGTCCCTGCCCTTTTCCGGTAAAAGGATACTCGCCATCGGGGAGAGCGTGCATGGCACCGGAACGATGAATGACATGGGTGTTGAAATAATCAAGAACAGGATCGAACACGGAAAATGCAGGCTCGTCTTGTTGGAAATACCCCTGACCTTATCTTTCCATATCAACCGGTATTTGGAGGGGGACGAGCGGTTCAAGCCGGACAGCATCGCTTCCTATTTTGACAAGGTCTTATTTTCTTCTTCATCCTTCGTGTCTCTTATGCGGTGGGTCAAAGAATACAACCGGCATTTGGAAGAAAAGGTGAGCTTCTTTGGCATTGACCGGAATATTTACCGCTTACAAAGCAGTATCGACCTGTTTTACTTCTTTTACACGCTCCGCAGAGGTAAAGGCGACGAAGGCTTGAAAGCGATATGCGAGTCTCTTCTGTTGTCGGACGAGAAGTTCCCTTTTAAAGGGGCGGACTCTGTGTTGCATGCCAATCATGGCTTCAAGGGCATACTTACCCGGCGGGAAGCGGAAATAATGAGCTACTGCCTGAATTCGGAGGAGGAAGCGACCGCTGATGAACTGAATCGTTTTCGGGGCAGGGATTCCGGCATGTACGAGAATGCGAAGTTCTTAATGAAAACAATGCTTAAAAAAGATGAAACGACTACCGTATATTGTCATTTGGGGCATGCGAATTATACAAGTATCGCTGGATGGCTGAGACCGGACATGCGACCTTTCGGAGAATATATGAAGGGTTCATACGGTGATGACTACTCCGCCGTGGGACTGCTTGCCGGAGGGGGAAGTTATCTGACATGGGTATTTCCCGGTAAAATGGGAATAAGGCGATTGCAGTCTTCGTCGTCTGCTGGATTAGAATACTGTATCGAACGTTCGGGTATCAGTCCGTGTTATTTGCCGATGGATAAACTGTCCGATGCGGATGTTTTGAAAATGAGATATATAGGAAATACAGAATCGAAAATTGGACAATTCCAGTGGGTTTTTCCAAAATGTATGATGGACGGAGTGCTGTTCACAAAAAACGCGTCCGCCACAAATAAGAGGGAAGAGTTTTTTAAAATGAACTTAGACTATCATGTCCAAACTTTATTTGCTCTTATGTATTTGTATGAAAAGAAAAGAAAATGGATTCCATGAACATTTTCTCCGAAATATTGGGAAAGGTGGTACTTCCTCTGACTTTATCGCTATCACTTTCAGCGGATTAAATTATGATTTTTAATAATTTATTTATAAACCATTAATAATAACTGCAATGAAAAAATTAACAAAGAAAAATTTAAGCGAACTGGCGAAAACAATGCCGGTAATTGAAGAGTCCTTGCAAATGAGCTATGTTGGGGGAGGAAATGGAACATCAGCCAACCCTTATACCAAAGTGGAATTCGATAGTATGCTTAGTAATGACAACTGGAACGGTGGTTATGTAGAGGGAATGGGATATGTGGCTCCCAATACGTATATTTATGGGAATTCAGTATACTGGGGATCGGTATCACAAGATTATTATACATTTCCAGATTATGTCACTTCTCTTTCTTCGGATGGACTAAATCAAATGGCGGAATCATTGGCAGGTGCAATACCAGGAGTGGGTTCTTATACCGCTTATTTATCTCAAGAGTTAGGTGATATGAGTAGAGATATTCAATCTGAACTGTTAAAAAAAGGATATAATGGTTCTTCTTCATTTACAATTGTTCGTACGTATATGGGAAGTTCTGTTAAATTTTCTGTATATAACGCGAATAATGGAGAACTTATAACTTCCAAAACGATTAATATGTTCGGATTTTGGCAGTAATCGTTCGGATGGGTAATAAAATAGAGGAATACATTCCTAATTCATTGTGCCGGATTTCTCTATAAAGACCTTTGCCAGGGCTTTGAAGATTTGGAATATTTGAGTTGTTAATATTGACAATAACCTTGTTTATTTTATGAAAACAAAATTGCCGTTATTACTATTATTTTTCGTATTGTTTTTATTCAAATGTGATTTAAAAGCTGATCCCGGCCATAAAAGCCCTTTAGAATATAGGTGGGTTAATCATCCGCTGGATTTCTATCTGAATGTGACCGTAGACAGTACCACTACTCCCCATTCATTGTTATTTGAAACAATGTATGAAAAAAAAGGAATTGCAAGCTTTTTACTACCTATCTATCAACTGGAGAAGAATAGCCTTACTTTTGAGATTAAGATCAGATATAAAACGGAAAATTGCGAGAATCTATTCTTGGCAATTACCTCTGTCGGCGATTGTGAGAACATAAATTCCATTGATACCATTCAACTGAACGCGACCCAAGATTGGAAGGAGTGTACGCGGATTTTGAAAACAAAGAAAGCATATTTTTTAAATATATCTGTTGGGGCTGTCGGCTACGGCCAACGCAAGGGCAAGATATGGATTTCTGATTTAGAGGTGCTGGGTGATGGAAAAGCAATCGGGGACAACCCCCAACAGGAATATAAAAAAGAAGATATTCATTTGAAAGCAACCGATCTGATTCATTGGAATAACAAAGAGTATGACAACCTTCCTTTCTTAAATAAGAAAATACTTGGGCTTGGAGAAACGGCGCATGGCACAGAAACGATGAACGACATCGGCATTGAAATTTCAAAGGAACGGATTCTGAAACACCAATGTCGGTTTATTTTGCTCGAAATTCCGTTGGAATTTTCCCTTTACATCAATAGATACGTGCAAAATGACAAAAATTTTAAATTTGAATATATTTCAGAACGTTTTGAACCATACCTGTTTTCCGACTCCATCTTATCCTTTATCCGGTGGATTAAAGAATATAATTCGGCGCATAATCAAAAAATCTCTATTTTGGGATTTGATTTAAATACCACACCACTATTGAGCAGAGCAGATTTATTTAATTTTTTCTATAACCTGAAGTCGGGCGGGCATGTCGAAGAAATTGATACCATTTGTGAATCTTTACTGGACAGCAAAACCTCTTTTGAGAAAATTATTTCTAAGTTCGACAAAAGCATCCGTTTAGCAGATTGTTTGGATAAAGGCGAATTGAAATTGATACACCGATGCCTGGAGATAACAGGATGGAGTTCAAGCAGCTATTTCCGATTTGTTGAAAGGGATAGATATATGAATGATATCGTAACATTCATTATTGACCATTTTCTCAATACCAATGAAACCGTCACTCTCTTTGGACATTTGGGGCATCTCAACTACAAAGGCAATAGAGTAGAGCTAATGGATTATTTTTCCTTAGGATATTACCTGAAGAGCAGATATGCAAAGAATTATTCATGTATTGGATTGATCACTAACCGAGGCACTGCAATGCTTCCGGTATCCGCTACAAACGGTGGAGTAACAAAGTTGGAACAGGCACCGCAGGGAAGTTTGGAATTTCAAGTAAACAAATTGAAAATGGACTCGGTTTATTTGTCAATGAGCAAGTTTACTTGTTCGGATGTATTCCTATTAAGAGAGTTAGGTTCCGGTTTTTCCCAAAATAAGAAAATCATTCCGAATCAATTCCAGTATATGATCCCGAAGTCAAGAATGGAAGGCGTTATTTTTACAAAAGAATCAGTCAATTTCATGAAAGGGAAAGAATTTTTCAAAAAAAATATGAACGTTGAAGTTGTTACAATGAGGTTTTATATAAAAGCATTAGAAAAACTAACTCAAAAAAAAATAGATCTCAATATATGAATATTGCATTTTTAACAACATTAAATCCGGCTGATATAAATAATTGGTCGGGAACGACATTTCATTTGTTTCACGCTCTAAGCAGAAAGCATCATGTAAAAGTGATTGGACAGAATACCCTTCTTCAGGCAGCGTATTTTACCAAAGATAATTATATTAAAAAAAATCCATTAGAGAACTATGTTTCTGTTTTCGGGAAATTATGTACCGAACAATTGACGAATTATGATCTTGTGTTTTTTGGAGATTTATATTTAGCTCCTTTTCTGGATGTAAATGTTCCGGTCGTGCATCTTAGTGATGTGACATACCACTCATTCCAAAGCTACTTAAACCCACTAAAGAATGAAGAACAGATAAAGAAAATAGAAATGATGGAGAAGAAATTATTGAATAAATATACTGCCATCATTTATAGTTCGGAATGGACAAAGCAAAGTACAATAAATTATTATGATATAGAGCCGGGTAAAATTCATGTAGTGGAATTTGGGGCAAATATCCCTACTCCTTCAGACTATAAGATAGATATACAGACAGATATTTGTAATTTAGTCTTTATCGGAAAAAATTGGCAGAAAAAAGGTGGAGATAAAGTTTTAGGGGCATATAGAAAGCTTAAATCCGATGGATTTCGATGTACGCTTACGATTATTGGTTCTATTATTCGGGAACCTTATGATGAAGATGAGAATTTAGTTATAATTCCTTATTTAGATAAATCCAAACCGGAACATTTGGAAAGATTTTGTAAGATCTTGCAGAAAGCTCATTTTTTAGTACTTCCTACAGAGTTCGACGCATTTGGAATTGTGTTTTGTGAAGCATCGGCTTATGCCGTACCCAGCATTGCCGCCAATGTGGGTGGAGTGAGTCAACCGGTACGTGAAGGGAAAAACGGGTATTTGCTCATGCCGGATGCTACAGCTGAAGATTATGCTGAGAAAATAAAGTCGGTTTTCGCTGACAAAGAAAACTATCTGAAACTCCGGATGTCATCGCGGCAAGAATTTGAAACCCGTCTTAATTGGGAGGTATGGAGCGAGAAAGTAAATAAAATATTGGAAGAAATTGTAGAAGAACATCATAAGAATAATGGGAACAAACAATAGTGATTTTTATCTGCCTGTATATGTCATCAACCTTAAAGAGCGCACGGAACGGCGGCAGCATATAGAGGAACAGTTTCAAGGGAGGGTAGAGTTTGCTCTCCATTGGATAGAGGCAATCGAACATTCCATTGGAGCAGTGGGATTATGGCAAAGCATGCTAAAGGCTGTACAAACAGCTATCGACAAAAGGGATGATATCATGATCATTTGCGAAGACGACCATATATTTACCCCCGCATATAACAAAGATTATTTGTTTGCCAATATAATAGGAGCAAACGCTCAAGGTTCCGAGTTGCTTTCGGGAGGTGTCGGAGGATTTGGCACAGCGGTACCAGTGGACACAAATCGCTATTGGATGGATTGGTTTTGGTCTACGCAATTTATCATTATTTTTAAGCCGCTATTTCAAAAGATATTAGACTATGACTTCAAAGACACTGATACGGCAGATGGAGTTTTATCTGTCCTTGCTAAAGATAAGATGACTATCTATCCGTTCATCTCCGTTCAAAAAGATTTTGGCTATTCGGACGTAACCGTCTACAATGGGACTCCGGGGATGATAAGCAACTATTTTTCTCAGGCAAACTACCGCTTGAGAATGATACATCATGTTAGTCATAAATTTAAAGAACAGGCAAAAAGATGAATTCAAGAATACAAAAGCAGGAACAACCTATATGTTCACCAAAAATTATTTTGCCTAATCCTAACAAAAAATCTGATGTGATTGCCAGATCTGAGGAAGTACAAGCCATTATTGACCGTATGCCCACCTACTGGGCAAAATGGGTGATACTATGTGTAGGGGTACTGATGGGAATGATCATATTACTTGGTTTTTTGATACAGTATCCCGATACGGTAGACGGACAAATATCAGTAACCGCAAATGCAGCACCGGTACGTTTGGTTGCTAACAGTAACGGACGGATTACGTTGTTTCAACCCAATAAAGCATTACTGCATAAAAATGATGTGATTAGTTGTATCGAAAGTGGTGCGGATTACAAACATATTTTATGGATTGATTCTTTTTTGAAGACACTTAATGACAAAAGCACAATTCGTGTTGCATTGCCCGATACGCTGTTGCTTGGGGAAGTCAGTTCCGCATACAATTCCTTTTTACTTTCCTTTTTACAATATGAGCGGTTACTTACTTCTGACATTTATTCAACCATGCGACAAAAATTGCAACAACAAATTATTTCTGACGAAGCAGTCATTGCCAATTTTAATAATGAGCTGCGATTAAAAAAACAAATATTGGATAACTCCCAAAACCAATTGAGTAAGGACAGTATATTGCTGTCGATGAAAGGAATAAGCGAACAAGAATACCAGCAAAAGTTCTCGACACATCTTTCTTTAAAAGAATCACAATTAAATTTGCAAAGTAACCGACAGATGAAACAATCGGAAATAAGTCGTAATCAATTGGAAATACAGCGTATCTGTTTGGAAGAAACTGAGGCTAAAGAGAAAGCCTATTCCGATTATATCACTCGGAAGAATGAACTTTCAAATGCCATTAAACTCTGGAAAGAGCATTATTTGCAATATGCGCCTGTAGAAGGGGAGTTAGAATATCTTGGTTTCTGGCGGAACAATCGTTTTGTACAGTCCGGGCAGGAGCTATTCTCCATCATTCCCGATAAAACTAACATCTTGGGTGAAGTAGTGATACCTTCTTTCGGTGCAGGAAAAGTAGAAGTTGGGCAAACAGTAAACGTAAAAATGGACAACTATCCATATGATGAATATGGATTACTGAAGGGAGTGGTGAAATCTGTTTCACGCATTACCAACAAGATAAAAACTCAAAATGGAGACATGGATACTTATCTGGTAATCATATCTTTTCCCGATGGTACATTAACTAACTTTGGGAAAATATTACCCCTCGATTTTGAAACAAAAGGTACAGTTGAGATTATCACCAAACGAAAACGTTTGATTGAAAGACTATTTGATAATTTAAAATCAAAAGGAGAAAAATAAGAATATGCTACTCCACCGTTTTCCCGTAGAATACCAAATGGATTCGCAAGACTGCGGACCTGCATCCCTTAAAATTATTGCTAAGCATTTTGGTAAGTTTTACTCATTGCAGTTCATGCGTGACCGTTGCGGCATTACCAAAGAAGGTGTATCGTTACTTGATCTAAGTACCGGGGCAGAAAGCATCGGGCTGCGAACGCTTGCCATAAAATGTACCATTGATGATGTGGTGAACAGCATTCCGTTTCCTGCAATTGTGTTTTGGAATGACAGTCATTTCATCGTGGTATATCATTCTGATAGGAAATACATATGGGTCTCGGATCCAGCAAAAGGACGCATAAAATACACGCATGAAGAATTTCGAAAGGGTTGGTATCAAAGGGATGAAAGCCAAGGTGTATTACTTGCCGTGGAACCAACTACTGATTTTAAGAATAGTAAAGCTGAACAAGAACAGAAGAGAAACAGCTTTTCGAGCATTATTAAATATTTTTTTCCATATAAAAAGAGCTTCGGGTTAATATTTATTATTATGCTCGTTGTTACTGTCTTACAAGGTATGTTACCATTTATCTCTAAAGCGGTGATTGATGTCGGCATTAAAACTTCGGATAGGAACTTTATTAATATGGTACTGATAGGGAATATCTGTATCTTGTTGAGTGTAATGATTTTCAATGTGTTGAGGGATTGGATCTTATTGCATATCACGGCGCGGGTAAATATTGCTTTGATTTCTGACTACTTGATAAAATTGATGAAGCTACCTGTTACTTTCTTTGAGAATAAGCTGCTGGGCGATATTTTGCAACGGGCACAAGATCATGAACGTATACGCAGTTTCATTATGAATAATTCTTTGGCATTGATATTTTCAACGCTTACATTTGCCGTCTTTAGTATTATTTTATTGATTTACAATTCTATAATTTTCTATATATTTTTATCAGGATCGGTTCTGTACGTTTGTTGGGTGTTACTGTTTTTGAGCATACGTAAAAAACTGGATTGGGAATATTTTGAACTTTTGTCCAAAAACCAAAGCTATTGGGTGGAAACCGTTTCGACCATACAGGATATCAAAATCTACAATTATGACAAGTACCGGCGGTGGAAATGGGAAGAAATTCAGGCACGGCTTTATCATGTCAATAAGCGTGTTCTTGCCATAACCAATGCTCAAAATCTGGGTGCCCAATTTATAGAAAATATCAAAAATATGGCTATCGTGTTTTTCTGTGCTATGGCGGTTATCAAAGGTGAAATAACATTTGGAATAATGATTTCTACACAATTTATTATTGGTATGCTCAATGGTCCGCTTGTGCAATTTATTAATTTTGTGGTATCAGCGCAATATGCCAAAATCAGTTTCTTACGCATCAACGAGATTCGTCAGTTGGAAAATGAGGATGAATTACTTTCTATTGGCAGTACAACCATCCTTCCGGAAAGAAAAACGATTCTATTAGAGAATATACATTTTCAATACACGCCTAACTCTCCTTTGGTTCTGCGTAATATTTACTTACAAATACCGGAAAATAAAATCACGGCAATTGTGGGAGGAAGTGGTAGTGGTAAGTCAACTCTTCTGAAACTATTGGTTCGGCTTTATAAACCCAGCCATGGAGAAATAAAAATGGACAAGATGAATGTAAGTGCCATTAATCTACGCCAATGGAGAAACATGTGTGGTGTGGTAATGCAAGATGGAAAAATATTCAGTGATACCATCTTGAATAATATTGTATTAGATGATGAACAAATTAATTATACGCGTTTGAGGGAAGTTTGTCGTATCGCTCAGATTGAGGATGAGATAAACGCGATGCCCAAGGGTTTTGAAACGACTATTGGAGAAACCGGACGCGGGTTGAGTGGAGGACAAAAGCAGCGTTTGTTGATTGCTCGTGCGCTGTATCGGGATCCGAAATTTCTCTTTATGGACGAAGCCACAAACTCTTTGGATTCAATAAATGAACGAAAAATTGTGAATGCCTTGAACAATGCATTTGAACAGCGTACTGTTGTTGTTATTGCTCACAGGTTTAGTACCATTCGTAATGCTGATCAAATTGTGGTGTTGGACAAAGGTTTTATCGTTGAGACCGGAACTCATGAAATATTGATGGAGAAAAAGGGGCATTATTTTGAGTTGGTTTCTTCACAGATACAAGATTAACGAAGAATATCTAGGAGCATGTATCAAAAGTCACTCCTATAACACACTTATAAGATAATATGAATTTGAGAATAACCTATTACTCAAAGTATAGGAAATGAATCTGGAAGGATACATTACAATTGTCCGCTTTCTACCAACAGTATCACTCGTTCGGTTAACTTATCTTCTCCTTCGGGGTCATATTGTTTTTTTAAACTGGCTCCGAAAAGAGCGGCAAATGTTTGATAGAATCCTGCTTTAAAAGGTCCCATAAATGCTTTTACCAGTTCATAAGAACTTTGATGGCTTTGCCGGTCTATCAGCTTTATCAACAGTTTGCCTTGTGCAAAAGAGAGCTTTTTCATTCGTGGAGTATATTGCTCCTTCAATCCTTTTTCCACCCGTTTGATATGACGTTGGCGGGCTTTTTCGTTGGGCAGGGTCTGTAAGTATTCGTAAGTTTCAATGATGGTGCGGTTAATTTCTCTGGCAATAGGATACACTTTCTTCACATTTCTCACCAATTTATAATATTCCATCTGCTCTTTTCTGTTTCTGAATTTTAAAGGCTTGAATATATGAATGGTCGGAATCTGGAAAGCCGGGATTGTATCACCATTATACACACACATAGGTACCAGGTATCCACCGAGATTTGTTTTTTCCTGTGCCAGTGATTCGGAAGAAAACAATAAGGCGATAGATAACATCAAAAGTCCTATGGTAAGCCTCATATTCATTTTGCAAAAATAAAGGATTAAATTTATATTAATGGTTTTCCTTGCAGCATTAACCTATTTAAATTATCTTCGACAATTCGTTTGCTATTTAAAACACAATAATCACACTCGATATGAACGAAAGCATATCTATATTGAGTATATTCCTACTTGTTAATATGACGTTGATAACTTCTACTTGCCATGCTCAGAATCGTTCGGATTATCCTTGGGAAGAGGTGATGGAAAACTTGTCTATATCCGATGAAGAAGGAGATACACGTAATTGGGAGAATGAATTGGAGGAATTAACCGATCTTGTTAACAACCCTGTTAATATAAACTCTGCCACCAAAGAGCAGTTACAGCGGTTTCCTTTTCTTAATGATGTTCAGATTGAGAATTTACTTGCGTACATTTATATTCACGGATCGATGCAGACTGTCTATGAACTTCAGTTAGTGGAGGAGTTGGATCGGCAGACTATTCAATATCTGCTTCCTTTTGTCTGTGTAGAGCCTGTTGATAAGAAAGAGTCTGTTACGTTAAAGCAGATTTTAAAATATGGAAAACATGAAGCGGTGACTCGTATGGATGTGCCTTTGTATAAGCGTAAGGGATACGAGAAAAATTACTTGGGTCCTGCTGTTTATAACTCGGTGAAATATGGATTTCACTATCGGGAAAAGGTTTATGCAGGTATAGTTGCCGAGAAAGATAGCGGCGAACCTTTCGGAGCTTTACATAATAAGCAGGGATACGATTACTACTCTTTCTATCTACTTCTTCATGATATAGGAATACTGAAAACTGGAATTGTAGGAAACTATCGGTTGAACTTCGGTCAGGGACTGGTACTCGGACAAGGTTCTATGTTTGGAAAAACAGCTTATTCTTCGTCTTTCACTTTCAGGAGTACAGGTATACGCAGACATACTTCTACCGACGAATATAATTATTTCCGTGGGAGTGGCATAGCTCTAAAATGGAAACAATGGACGCTTTCCGTATTTTATTCACATCGTTCGTTGGATGGAGTGATAAAAGGCGGTGAAATTACCTCGATTTATAAAACAGGTTTACACCGAAGCGAAAAGGAAGCTGATAAAATGAATCAATTGACTATGCAGATGAGCGGAGGAAATATCAGTTATACCGGAAATAGTTATCAACTGGGTATAACCGGTGTTTACTACTGTTTTAACAGGTCTTATGAACCGGAACTTAAAGACTATTCAAAATACAACCTACATGGTCGTTCTTTTTATAATCTGGGTATGGATTATAAATATCGTTTTCATCGTTTTTCTATACAAGGAGAAGCAGCTTTGGGGATCAGTGGTATGGCTTTTATGAATCAGGTGCTTTATTCTCCTTTACAAGATATCCGGTTGATGTTGGTTCACCGTTATTATTCCCATGATTATTGGGCTATGTTTGCTCATTCATTTAGTGAAGGAAGTAGTGTTCAGAATGAAAACGGATGGTATCTGGCTGCTTCTGTAAATCCTTTCAACCGTTGGACATTTTTTGTTTCTGCCGATCTGTTTTCTTTTCCGTGGTGGAGGTACCGGATAAGTAAGGCCTCGAAAGGAGTGGATCTGCTCTTTCAGGCAAATTACGTTCCGTCGAAAACGGTTGATATGTATGTGAATTACCGTTATAAACAAAAAGAACGTGATGTGACCGGTACGCAGGGAAAAGTGATTCTGCCCACCTATCATCACCGGCTGCGTTATCGATTGAACTATTTACCCTGCTCTTCGTTATCTCTCTGGACAACAGTCGATTATAATCATTTTCATTCATCCGGAAAAACGGCTGGACAAGGTTATCAACTGACGCAGACGGCTGGATGGAAACTTCCCTGGTTGCCTCTGACAGCAGAATTGCAAGGTAGCTATTTTCATACAGACGATTATGATTCACGCATTTATATCTACGAGAAAGGGTTGCTGTATTCTTTTTATACTCCATCTTTTCAGGGAGAAGGTGTTCGCTTGGCTATTCATTTTCGCTATGATATGAACAAGCATTGGACAGCAATTGCCAAGCTCGGACAAACCACATATTTTGATCGTGATGAAATAGGTTCCGGCAACGACCTGATCAGGGGAAATAAAAAAACGGATGTACAAATGCAGCTGCGTCTAAAGTTTTAGTAATTTTGTAGAAATTCAAAACAGTTTCTAAGATTGAACGATTAAACAGAATTAAGTATGACTATTATTTTTCCTTCTCCTATATTCGGACCGGTTCATTCACGTCGGTTAGGGGTCTCACTTGGAATAAATTTGCTTCCTTCCGACGGAAAAGTATGTTCTTTCGATTGCATTTATTGTGAATGTGGTTACAATGGTGAACATCGTCCTAAATCTTCATTACCGACCCGCGAAAAAGTCCGTATGGCTCTGGAAGAGAAATTAAAAGAGATGAAAAGCAACGGACCTGCTCCCGACGTACTGACTTTCGCCGGAAACGGTGAGCCGACTGCTCATCCTCACTTTCCGGAGATTATCGAGGATACACTTGCTTTGCGTGATGCTTACTTTCCGGATGCAAAGGTGAGTGTGCTCAGTAATGCTACTTTTATTAACCGTCCGGCTGTATTCGATGCGTTGAACAGGGTGGATAATAACATTTTAAAGTTGGACACGGTGGATGAAGAGTATATCCGGACTGTAGATCGTCCGAACGGACGATACGATCTGAATGGAACAGTCGGACTTTTAAAAGCTTTTAAAGGTAATTGCATCGTGCAGACTATGTTTATGAAAGGAAAATATAAGGGGAAAGATGTGGATAATACTTCTGACAAGTATGTACTTCCCTGGTTGAAAGTTGTAAAGGATATTGCCCCAAGACAGGTGATGATTTATACGATCGATCGGGAAACTCCCGATCAGGACTTGCAAAAAGCTACTCATGAAGAGTTGGATCGTATTGTGGCTCTTCTCACGAAAGAAGGACTTTCGGCATCTGCTTCTTATTGAGAATTATTCTTAAACGTATCATTTATAAAAAAGATTTGGATATGATGAAACCAATTGCTGTCAACCAACTTAGTGATAATTTCTTTGAAACCATCAGTAAAGAATGGATGTTGGTAACTGCCGGTAATAAAGATGCTTTTAATACCATGACTGCCAACTGGGGTGGTATCGGATTTCTGTGGAATAAACCGGTTGTTTATGTTTTCATTCGTCCGGAAAGATATACGTTCGGCTTTATGGAGAAAAATGATTATTTCACTCTTTCTTTTTTAGGGGAGGAGAATAAAAGTATTCATAAAATATGTGGTTCTAAGTCGGGACGTGAGGTGGATAAGATCAAGGAGACCGGATTGAAACCGATGATTACCGATAAAGGCAACGTTCTGTTCGAACAAGGAAGGTTGAGTCTGGAATGCCGGAAATTATATACTGATGTGTTACGGAAAGAAAACTTTCTGGATCCGTCTGTGTATGAACAATGGTATACTACACATGGAGGTTTGCATCATGTGTATGTGGCGGAGATTACGAGTGCATGGATAAAAGATTAATCTTAATAGCTTAATTTATGAAAAACAATTGTCTGATATGTTCCTTATTGTTTGCTTCGGGAATTCAGAATGCTTGGGGAGCTCAAATAACAGACCGTAAAGCAAATCCTGATCAAGCGAAACCCAATATAATTCTGATTATGTGTGATGATATGGGGTTTTCTGATTTATCGTGTTATGGCGGAGAAGTACATACACCACATATTGATTTTCTGGCGGAAAACGGGATACGTTTCAGTCAATTTAAAAATACGGGACGCAGTTGCCCCAGCCGGGCGGCTTTGCTGACAGGTAGATATCAACACGAAGTAGGTATGGGCTGGATGACTGCTGTGGATGAACATCGTCCGGGATACAGAGGACAGATATCGGACCGGTATCCTACAATCGCAGAGGTATTTCGTGAAAATGGGTACCACACTTATATGAGCGGTAAATGGCATGTTACCGTTGAAGGAGCATTTACCCAACCTAATGGAAGCTATCCAGTTGAACGGGGATTTGAGAAATATTACGGTTGCCTTTCGGGAGGGGGCAGCTATTATACTCCCAAACCGGTATTTTCGGGTTTGCAGCGCATTACGGAGTTTCCGAAAGACTATTATTATACCACAGCCATAACCGATTCTGCCGTTAGTTTTATCCGTCAACATCCGGTTGATGAACCTATGTTCATGTATTTGGCTCACTATGCTCCTCATCTGCCCCTTCAGGCTCCAAAAGAGAGAGTAGAGGCTTGTCGGGAAAAGTATAAAGCGGGATATGACGTATTGCGTAAACAACGCTTCGAACGCATCCGTCGCAATGGCTTAATCGACATTGAAAGAGAACTTCCGGTATTTGAAAAAGAGTTTGGAGGAAAACGTCCCGCATGGAATAGTCTTACTCCGCAGCAGCAGGAACGATGGATTACGGAAATGGCTACTTATGCTGCCATGATTGAAATTATGGACGATGGTATCGGAGAAGTAATAAAAGCCACTAAGGAAAAAGGTATATTTGATAATACCATATTTTTATTCTTAAGTGATAACGGTGCTACCAATGAAGGCGATATGATCACGCAATTGCGTGCAGATTTGAGTAATACTCCATTTCGCAGTTATAAGCAATGGTGTTTTCAGGGAGGTACGAGTGCTCCTCTGATTATCATGTACGGAGGCGGACAACCTGATGGAAAAAAGGGAGCGGTTCGTCACGAATTTACACATATTATCGATCTTTTTCCCACTTGCCTGGATATGGCTTCTATTGAATATCCCCGGGAATTTCGAAATCATGCCATTGATGCTCCTGGAGGCAGAACGATTCTTCCGGCGTTGAAAGGAAAGAAATTATCGAAAAGAGATTTGTTTTTTGAACATCAAACCTCCTGTGGCATTATATCCGGAGACTGGAAGTTGGTTCGGGCTAATGGTAAGCAGCCGTGGGAACTGTTTAACCTGTTACAAGATCCGTTTGAACAGAACGATTTATCTGCCCGTTACCCGGATAGAGTGAAAACATTGGAAAAAAAGTGGAATCAATGGGCAGAAAAACAACAGGTATTTCCTTTTGAATACAGACCATGGACTAAGCGTATCAATTATTATAAATCCCTGTATCCTGATCAATCCGGAAAGGATTTATGATCCCAACCGTTATTCCAGACCATGAAGATGTGTTGAAAACACCGCAAATTTCACAGATTTAATAATCATTTCTATGTTAATCTGTGAAATTTGCGGTAGCGGACTATAGTAATTTTTTTCTTTTCAGATACATCCAATATCCTGTGACAGGTAATGAAGTTCCTATCAGGGCAGCGATAAAAGTGACGATCTTTGAAAACATTCCCGCATAGGTGCCAAAATGTAAAGCACGTACTATTTTCCAGATAGGTGCTCCGCGTTTTACTTCCGCATCAAAGATAAAACTTACGATGTCTCTGTACCATTGAAATGACCACATCAATCCGGTGAGTGCACATACTAATAAGATAAGTGCTGCATATAATCCCAGTACAGAGTGTAAATCGAACATTAACCTTCTTCTGCCTTTTTGATGTTCTATAATCAACCGGCTTTTCTTCCACTTGCGCGGCCAGTATACTGTAAGTCCGCTGATCAGGATAAAGATGAAAAAAAGGGTAGAAATACCTACAATCATTTTACCTGTCGTACGGGTATCATCCATAAGCCACCGATGAAGCTTCATCACGATCATCAAAGGACTTTCCCGGATGGAATCATATCCCATTATTGTCAGAAGCTCTTCTTTGAATACAAGGATGGCGCCTGTAAAACAAATGATGCTGATCAGGATCCCTGCCGGTAGTGAAAGCCATAAGTGAATGTAACGGCAATATTTTTTTATCTTCATTTAAAAATGGTAAGAGATTACTGCTGAGAAATTACGTGGATCGATCTGATTGATATAACCTCCGCGATAATACGAATTGTATCCTAATGCATCGAACAGGTTGTTCAGGTATACACGGGCAGTAAACTTGTGGATACTATAGGCCAGCTGGGCGTTTATTGTAGTATAACCGGGCATGTCAAAAGGCTTTTCGTTGGTCATGGAGCCGTGTCCGTCCGGCTTGATTGTAAAATCATTAACAGGACGTTTACCTACGAAATAGACTCCTATACCGGCTGATAGTCTTTTTAATACTCCTTTGTCGAATCGATATTGAATCCATCCGTTAGCAGTATGTTTCGGGGTATTCATCGGGGCTGAACCATTTTTAAAGGCCGGGCTGTTTTCGTATTTTGCATCCAGATAAGCGTAACCCATCATTACTTGGAGGTTTTCAAGTATACTTCCGCTTAATTCGGTTTCAATACCTTTTCTTTTCAGACTTCCCGCTTTATCAAAATAACCGGTAGGTTGAGTAGTTCCCGGATGATAAGTACTATAAGAGAGGTTTTTAGTAAGGATATCGAAATATGTCAGGTTAAAGCGCAGGCGGTTATTCAGCCAATCGGACTTGATGCCCACTTCAAACTGGCGGGTCTTCGACGGACCTATTTCATCTCCGTTCTCCATTCGTCTGGCTGCATGGAGAAGGCTGGTAGTAGTTGTATATGAACCGAACAAATTAATGTTCTTTATCGGAGTCAGCATGATGCCTAACATCGGATTCCAGGCATCTCCGGTAGTGGGACCTGCACTTGTGCCGTCCTGACTGCTGATATAACTGTATCTCAGTCCCAGGATAGCCTTTATATACTTATTAAAAGTCATTACTTCCTGTGCCATTATTCCATAACTTGAAGAATTGGATTCTACCGGGGTTTCGGGAACAAATTTAACCGCGACAGGTAGCACATTCGAGATGCTCGGGGCCAGTACGTTGATAGTGTCTATATTGACAGGGGTATAATTGGTGATCGACAGATCGGTGTTTTTGTAGTCGAATCCTAATTGGAATGTATGTTTAACAGGGCCGGTGAAAATATCTCTGCCGATAAAGTCAAGCTGGAAAGTTGAGTTGCGGTCATCGCGTAATGAACGTGAAATCGTTCTTCTACGCATGTTATATTCTTTATTGACTACGGTTTTTACGGAAGTACTTGTATTATCCACTTTATATGAAGAGCCGAAATATGCTGCCCGCACACTGATATTATCTGTCAGCTGGCGGGTGATGCGTGCGGCATAAGTCAGCGTCTTGTTGTTTACATTATCGTTTTTGAATCCCAGGAATTTGTTGTGTGGCATGTCGTACAGATTCTCTTCCGTATCTTTCGATAGATTGACTGAACTGGTATAAGGAGTACGGTTATCATTCAGATAATCCATTTCTATGGTAACGCTTGTTTTGTCATCCGGACGCCATTCTAATGAAGGGTTGATGTATACGCGATTGGAATGGATGACCGGACGATAATTATCCGAACGTTCGAAGGCACCGTTCATACGGAAAGCGATCGTCTGATTTTTATCCAGAACGGACTGTACGTCAAATGTAGGGCGGAACAATCCCCAGCTGCCTGCCCGCAAAGATACTTCTCCTTCATTGGTGAACTTGGGTGTTTTGGTTACTACGTTGATTACTCCGCCTGCACTTCCGAGGTCGTTTCCGATACCTTGTGTGACGGCTGCGGAACCTTTGATGACCTGTATGCTTTCTACTCCCTGCATTTCGGATAAAGCAGAGCCGGTACGGAAATCGGAATCTATCCGGACTCCATTCTTTAAAATAGGTACTCCCCGGTATCCGCGGATGGACATGCTTTCTCTTACTCCGCCATACGATCCGAAAAGAGTAACTCCGGGTACATTTCTTGCGACATCGGTTACGGTAAGTGCCCCCTGTTCGGTAATCGATTTTTCTGAGATTACAGAAATACTCTGTATCTGTTCACTGGGACGTAAAGGCATGCGGGTGATGGCATCCAGTTTTTTCGGTTGTTTATATCGTTCTCCGAACACTTCTACAGTCGATAGTAAATTATCGTCCGGTAAGAGCGTAAACGAGAGTTGCGCTACACTTCTCGAGGTGAGATCGACTGTACGGGTTTGAGTGGCATATCCTACAAAGCTGACATTTATCTTGTAAACTTTACGTGCCAGATTACGCAGAATAAATCGGCCTTCACTATTGGTTGTTGTTCCGATGGTGGTACCTTCTATTTGGACAGTGGCCGAAGCCAATGGCGTATCAGTTTCGTCATAGACTACTCCACGGATGGCAGGGACTCTATCGACAGACTCTGGTTCTGTGGCAAAAAGTAACGATGGGAATATTAGTAAAACTAATAAAAGCAGGGTACTATAAATTTGCTTCATACATTTAACAGCATTAAATTAATATTAAAATTTAGCGAGCCGCAAAGGTATGTGTACCTGAAAGAGTCTACAATACCTATAAAAAGGTATAATGCAATGTGGAATCCATAGAATTGGTGAGTTATATAATAAAGAAAGCGGATGAAAGTGATGATTTATTCACTTCCATCCGCTTCGTGTGTGCAGATAGTATCAGATGATTAATTTATAATTTCTTTGGCTCTGTCCAACGCTACATTTATATTCGGGCAGATGTTTTGTTTTCCCAGTAATTCATAGAAGCCCGACTTCTCAAGGGTTTTGTGTACTTTCTCGTTTACTCCCGAGAGTACGATAGTGATCTTTTCCTTTTGAGACATTTTACAAAGGCTGGTCAGGTTGTGAATACCGGTCGAATCGATGAATGGAACTTTACGCATGCGGATGATGCGTACTTTAGGACGGTCACCCAATTGTGCCATTGTTTCTTCAAATTTGGTGGCAATACCAAAAAAGTACGGACCATTAATTTCATATACCTCCACGCCGGCAGGGATTATCAGATGCTCTTCGCATACGGCAATGTCCAGTTCGTCATTCGGATCGATTTCATCTTTGATGACAGATATCGCGGTTGTTTCCATCACACGTCGCATAAACAGGATACAGGCGATCACCAAACCTACTTCGATGGCAATAGTCAGATCGAAGATAATGGTGAGGAAGAAGGTGATCAGCAATACGGTCACATCCGATTTGGGATTCTTCAGCAATGCTTTGAATGTACGCCACTCACTCATATTATATGATACGATGACTAATACGCCTGCCAGGCAGGCCATTGGGATGTATTGCGCCAGAGGCATCAGAAACAGGAGGATCAGCAATAAAACTATAGCATGAATGATACCGGCTACCGGTGTTTTACCGCCATTATTGATATTAGTCATTGTGCGGGCAATGGCTCCGGTTGCGGGGATGCCACCAAATAACGGTGTGATCAGATTGGCTGTTCCTTGTGCGATCAGTTCGGTATTTGAATCGTGTTTATCTCCTGTCACACCGTCGGCTACGGTTGCCGATAGTAATGATTCGATAGCTCCCAATACAGCGATTGTAATGGCCACCGGGAATAAATCCTTGATGGCTTCCCAGTTGAGGGTGGGTATGGCTGCTTCGGGCAATTCTGATTTGATGGTAAAACGATCGCCAATGGTATCGATGGAATCAATGCCGGCATATGTCTTTAATACATATACTCCTATCGTTACCACAATAATAGCAATAAGAGAACCCGGTATCTTTTTCGAAAACCGCGGAGTAATGGCAATAATGATGATGCTGAGAATACTTACGACAGCGTTCCACCAGTTGACTGTGTCGAAATGCCGAAAATAGATCATCCATTTTCCGATAAAGTCTCCCGGAACTTTCTCTCCACCGAAATTCAATCCGAATATGTCAGCAATCTGGGTTGTGAAAATAGTGACGGCTATACCGCTGGTAAAGCCTACAATGATCGGATAGGGAATAAATTTAATAATCGCTCCCAATTTAAATACTCCCAATAGGATCAGGAGTATGCCGGCCATCAGTGTAGCTACGATTAATCCCGCTTCTCCATATTGCTGGATGATGCCATAAATGATGACGATGAATGCTCCGGTCGGTCCTCCGATTTGTACTTTGCTTCCTCCGAGCAAAGAGATGATGAATCCTGCAATGATAGCTGTAATAATTCCTTTCTCGGGTGATACACCTGATGCGATACCGAATGCGATGGCCAGAGGTAAGGCTACGATACCTACTATGATACCTGCCATCAGATCTGACATAAACGTTTCCTTAGAGTAGTTCTTCAAGGTAGAGAATAACCTTGGTTTGAAATCCAACACTTTCATTTCCTTCTTTTACTTATATAATGTGATAAATGTCGTTATAATCTCCGTTTTGCAAAGTCGAGGTTGCAAAATTACATAAAATAAATGGCAATATTATGTTTTTGAACATCTTATTTATTTTAGATCGGTTTTGTCTATGTTCTTATAGATATTATTAATGGATAAAGTTCCGTGTTTTTTGAACTAAATCCTTATATTTGCGTTATTAATAACGGCATATAATCGACAAACGTAATTACCAATCTAAAATAAATCAGATTATGACTAAAAGTATTAAAGGCACTCAGACAGAAAAGAATTTGCTGACATCATTTGCTGGAGAATCACAGGCAAGAATGCGTTACACTTATTTTGCAAGTGTAGCTAAAAAAGAAGGTTACGAACAGATTGCAGCTATCTTTACAGAGACTGCCGATCAGGAAAAAGAGCATGCAAAACGTATGTTTAAGTTCCTTGAAGGAGGTATGGTTGAAATCACTGCAAGCTATCCTGCCGGTGTTATCGGTAATACTCTTCAGAATTTGCAGGCTGCAGCGGCAGGCGAACATGAAGAATGGTCTTTGGATTATCCGCATTTTGCAGATGTTGCAGAACAGGAAGGTTTCCCAATGATCGCTGCTATGTATCGCAATATCTCTATTGCAGAAAAAGGGCATGAAGAAAGATACCTTGCTTTCGTAAAAAATATAGAAGTTGCATCTGTATTCGCTAAAGAAGGCGAAGTTGTATGGCAGTGCCGTAACTGTGGTTATATCGAAGTGGGTAAAGAAGCTCCTGAGGTATGTCCGGCATGTCTGCATCCACAAGCATACTTCGAAATCAAGAAAGAAAATTATTAATAGACTGCATTTTGCAGAAAGGTGGAGCTATACTTAAATATAGCCCCACCTTTTCTTTTATCTCTCTGTTGAGTTATTTTTTTCTATTTACCGGCATGCGGATAATCGACCGTGTAGTGAAGACCGCGGCTCTCTTTACGCTCCATGGCCATACGCATAATCAGATAACCTACATTGATCATATTACGCAGCTCACATATTTCTTTAGATGCTACACTACGCTTGAAAAGGCTTTCGGTCTCTTCATATAAGATATCCAGACGATCCCATGCACGTTTCAGCCGGAGATCGCTGCGGACGATACCTACATAGGTACTCATGATCTGATTGACTTCTTTCATGCTTTGAGTAATAAGTACCATTTCTTCCGGTGAGCGGGTACCTTCGTCATTCCATTCCGGAATTTCTTCGTTATAAGTATATTGGTCGATAACCGATAAACAATGTCTGGCAGCAGCATCTGCATAAACCACTGCTTCTATCAGTGAGTTTGAAGCCAACCGGTTGCCACCATGCAAACCTGTACACGAACATTCGCCGGCAGCGTATAGCCGCTCGATAGAAGATTGGCCATTCAAATCCACTTTAATACCTCCGCAAAGGTAATGAGCCGATGGTGCTACAGGGATATATTCTCTGGTAATATCGATTCCTAGGCTCAGGCACTTCTCGTATATATTGGGGAAGTGTTTTTTAGTCTCTTCCGGATCTTTATGAGTTACGTCGAGGTAGACGTGGTCGTCTCCACGGTTTTTCATTTCATTATCGATAGCACGCGCTACGATATCGCGCGGTGCCAGAGACAAACGGGGATCATATTTCTGCATGAACTCTTTCCCGTCCATGGTACGAAGTACACCACCGTATCCCCTCATCGCCTCGGTAATGAGGAAAGAAGGACGATCGCCCGGATGGTAAAGCGCTGTCGGGTGGAATTGTACGAATTCCATATCTTTTACGGTTCCTTTTGCCCGATATACCATGGCAATGCCGTCGCCGGTTGCTACAAGCGGGTTGGTTGTAGTCTGGTAGACAGCCCCTACTCCACCTGTTGCCATTAATGTCACTTTGGCCAGATAAGTATCCACTTTCCCTGTTTTCGGATCGAGTATGTAGGCTCCATAACATTTGATGTCCGGTGTCTGACGGGTGACGGTTACTCCTAAATGGTGTTGTGTCAGGATTTCGATGGCAAAATGATTTTCAATAACCGTTATATTCGGATGTTGTTGTACGGCTCGAATCAGGCTATCCTGAATTTCGGCGCCGGTATTATCTTTATGGTGCAGGATACGAAACTCCGAATGACCTCCTTCCCGGTGAAGATCGAACTCTCCTTTTTCGTTTTTATCGAAGTTTACACCCCAACTGATCAGTTCTTGTATCTGTGCGGGAGCTTCACGTACGACTTTTTCTACAGCGGTACGGTCACTGATCCAGTCACCGGCAATCATTGTATCTTCAATATGTTTTTCAAAATTGTCTACCAGCAGATTGGTCACTGAGGCCACTCCTCCTTGGGCAAAATAAGTGTTTGCTTCTTCCAGCCCGCTTTTGCAAACAAGGGCAACTTTTCCTTTATGTGCCACTTTTAGGGCAAAACTCATTCCGGCGATACCAGAACCGATTACGAGGAAATCGAACTTTTTAACCATAAGTTTTAGTGTTTATCACCGCAAAGCTACAAAATAAGTTTTTTCGTTGTGCTTTTCGTTGCCATTAATTCATAAATTTACTAACTTTCCGCCAAAAATCTGACAAAATGAACCGTATCTTTCATGCTCGCATTGTCTGGTACCAATATTTCCTGCTGGTTGTATTGGGTGTTAATGCTTTTGGTTTCTTATGGTGTAAGAATATTATATTAGCTACTCTGATGATGTTGTTTCTGATTGTTGTTATCGAACAGATCATACATACTGTTTATACCGTTACGGCAGACGGCCTGCTGTTACTTAATCATGGCCGTTTTATCCGTAAGAAAACCATTCCTATTGCAGAAATTACTTCTATCCGGAAAGTCCATTCTATGAAATTCGGAAGTTTCTCTGTAACCAACTATCTATTGATAGAATATGGAAAAGGGAAATATGCTTCTGTACTTCCGGTGAAAGAAAAGGAATTTATGGAACTGATTGAAAAAACAAGAAACTTAATTTAGTGAACTATGAAATACCAGGTTATTATTATCGGTGGAGGGCCTGCCGGCTATACGGCTGCTGAGGCTGCCGGGAAAGCAGGACTGAGTGTGTTGCTTTTTGAGAAACAAAATTTAGGAGGTGTCTGTCTGAACGAAGGGTGTATCCCGACAAAAACGTTACTCTATTCGGCTAAAACCTATGATGGTGCTAAACATGCGTCAAAATATGCTGTAACGGTTCCAGAGGTCTCTTTTGATCTTCCTAAGATCATTGCTCGTAAATCGAAGGTGGTACGTAAACTGGTTTTAGGGGTAAAATCGAAGTTAACGTCCAATAATGTTACTATTATAAGTGGAGAGGCAACCATTTTGGACAAGAATACGGTTCGTTGCGGTGAAGAAACTTATGAATGTGATAACTTAATTCTCTGTACAGGTTCCGAAACTTTTATTCCTCCTATTCCCGGAATCGATAGTGTAAACTATTGGACACATCGTGAAGCATTAGACAATAAGGAGTTGCCGGCTTCACTTGCCATTGTGGGCGGTGGAGTGATCGGTATGGAGTTTGCGTCCTTTTTCAATAGTCTGGGTGTGAAGGTGACCGTTATTGAGATGATGGATGAAATTCTGGGAGGCATGGATAAAGAGCTTTCCGCCCTGTTGCGTGCCGACTATGCAAAGCGGGGCATTCAGTTCCTGTTAAGTACCAAAGTCGTTTCATTGGCACAGACGGAAGAAGGTGCTGTGGTTTCTTATGAAAAGGCCGAAGGGGCAGGAAGCGTGATTGCCGAAAAGCTATTAATGAGTGTGGGACGTCGTCCGGTGACAAAAGGCTTTGGGCTTGAGAACCTTAACCTGCAACGGACAGAACGTGGAAGTATTGTAGTGAACGGGCAAATGGAAAGCTCGTTACCCGGAGTCTATGTTTGCGGTGATTTAACCGGATTCTCCTTATTGGCACATACTGCTGTCCGTGAAGCAGAAGTAGCCGTACATGCAATTCTTGGAAAAGAAGATAGGATGAGTTATGCCGCTATCCCCGGGGTAGTTTATACTAATCCTGAAATAGCCGGTGTCGGGCAGACAGAAGAATCTCTGACTGCAAAAGGCATTGCTTACCGTGCCGTAAAACTTCCCATGGCATATTCCGGACGTTTTGTTGCTGAGAATGAAGGAGTGAATGGAGTATGTAAGGTGCTACTTGGCGAGGATGATACTATTTTGGGAGCACATGTTTTGGGTAATCCTGCTTCTGAGATTATCACGTTGGCAGGGATGGCTGTAGAAATGAAACTGAAGGCAGCCGAGTGGAAGAAGATTGTTTTCCCACATCCTACGGTTGCCGAGATTTTCCGTGAAGCATTATAAGAGTTACAGATTGCAGGTTACGGATTATAGTGGGGTGCAGATTAATCATGCAGCGAACTGCAGTCCGTAACTTGTAGTTTGTCATTCGTAGCTTGTAAGCATTATGAAGAAACTGAACTTATTTATTTTATTCTCTTTTTGTTTTTCGATTATCACTTGGGGACAAGCCAATTTTGCAGCGATTGATTCACTTATTAAAAAAGAACTGCCTCAAGGTTCGGAGGTTGGTATTTCCGTGTATGACCTGACTGCCCGAAAGACACTTTACACCTATCGTGATATCAAACTTTCGCGTCCGGCATCTACCATGAAACTTTTGACTACCATTACTGCGCTTGCCCGGCCGGACGCAGATGAACCTTTTCGTACTGAAGTGTGGTATAAAGGTACAATAGAACATGATACACTTCGAGGAGATATCTATGTGGTTGGCGGATTCGATCCGGAGTTTGATGATGAAGGAATGAATGCATTGGTAGAAGAGGTGATTACTTTCCCTTTCTCGGTATTGAAAGGGAATATCTACGGAGATATATCGATGAAAGATTCTCTCTATTGGGGAAGCGGTTGGGCATGGGATGATACTCCCTCCTCTTTTCAACCTTATCTATCACCATTAATGTATCATAAAGGCATGGTGAAAGTGACAGCTGTTCCGGGGGCGACACGAGGTGACTCGGCACGTTTAAGCTTTGAGCCGTCATCGTCTTATTATACTATGACCAATGAAACTAAAACACGTACATCCTCTGCCGGTAAGTTTTCTGTGTCAAGAGGTTGGTTGGAAAATAAAAATAATCTTATTGTCAGTGGAAATGTAGAGAATAGAAGAATAGGTGATGTAAATGTATATTCTTCGCAGGACTTTTTCATGCATACTTTTGTCGAACGTTTACGTAATAAAGGTATAGAGATTTCTAATCATTATGCTTTCGACAGTTTCCGGTCTGACAGTCTTTCTATCTGTATGGCACGTTGGGAGTGCCCGGTTCAGGATGTGATAGACCAGATTATGAAAGAGAGTGATAATTTGAGTGCGGAAGCACTGCTTTGCCGTTTAGGTGCCCGGGCCACAGGTAAGAAGCAGGTTTCGGCTAAGGACGGAATTGAGGAAATATATCGGTTGATTCAGGATTTGGGACATGATCCGGATAACTATAAGATAGCTGATGGTTGTGGATTGTCCAACTACGACTACCTCTCTCCTGCCCTACTGGTTGATTTTCTGAAGTTTGCTTATTCGCGGACAGATATTTTCCGGAAATTATATAAGGCCCTTCCGGTTGCAGGCATCGATGGAACATTAAAAAATCGGATGAAACAAGGGGCGGCGTTTAAGAATGTACATGCCAAGACCGGTTCTTATACTGCTATCAATACATTAGCCGGTTATCTTAAGATGGCTAATGGACACCAAGTGGCTTTTGCCATAATGAACCAGAATATACTTTCAGCCGCTAAAGCAAGGAATTTTCAAAATAAAGTATGTGAGATACTGGCAAACCATCAATGACGAACGATGAACCCTCTGTGGAAACCACAGTCGGTTCATCGTCCCATTGATCGTTAACGGTTTACCATTAATGGTTCATCGTTCATATTCTGCCCAGTTCACGTTTTTCATGTCTCCGCTTTTAGCCAGTTCGGCGTGCATTCCTAAAGCGGCTTGAATGGCATGAGGAGTCTGTGACTTATTACCTGCCAGTTTCAGGTAATCCCATAAAATCTGTTTGTAATCCGGGTGTGCACAATTCTCGATGATTGCTTGTGCTCTCTCTTTCGGACTCTTACCGCGCAGATCGGCTACTCCCTGTTCGGTAATAACGATGTTGACAGAGTGTTCGCTATGATCCAGGTGAGAAACCATCGGAACGATAGAACTGATCTTACCTTCCTTAGCCACTGACGGACAAGTGAAGATAGAGATGTACGCATTACGTGTAAAGTCGCCCGAACCGCCGATACCGTTCATCATTTTGGTTCCGCCAATGTGGGTAGAGTTTACATTACCATAGATATCCGCTTCAATGGCTGTATTGATAGAGATGATGCCTAAACGGCGAACTACTTCGGGGCTGTTAGAGATTTCTGACGGACGGAGGATCAGTTTATCACGGAAAAAGTCCATATCGTCATATATACCCTGCAGACAATCGTTGGTTACGGTCAGCGAACAGGCACTGCCGAATTTTACACGTCCTTCGCGAATCAAACCGATCACAGAGTTCTGGATAACCTCAGTATACATTTCGAAGGCAGGAATTGTTTGGTCACGTCCCAATGCACCCAAAACTGCATTGGCGATGTTGCCTACTCCCGATTGTAACGGAAGGAATGTAGAAGGAATGATACCGCGTTTCATATCGGCAGCCAGGAAGTCGGCTACGTTCTGGCCGATTTTATCGGTGATAGGATCGGCTGCTGCAAATGAGCGGGCTTCGTCGGGCCAGTTTGTCTCTACTATACCTACGATTTTTTTCGGATCGACCTGTATGTAAGGTAGTCCGATGCGGTCACTTGGTTTATAGATCGGAATTTCACGGCGATAAGGCGGATCGAGTGGTTCGTATACGTCATGCATTCCCATCATGTTTTTGCTGTGTGCACTGTTCAGTTCGACAATGATCTGGTCGGCCAGGCGGCAGACGGTCGGAGCAATTCCGCCGGCAGCCGTCAGATAGATTTTTCCGTCCGGAGTTACTTCGCAGGCTTCGATAATGGCTACATTCACTTTTCCCATGAATCCGTAGCGTACCTCTTGTGCCATTTGTGAAAGGTGAATGTCATTATAGGCAATCTCACCGTTGTTCACAGCTTTACGGAAATCGGGGTTGGTAGTGTAAGGGGCACGATAGCGGATGGCTTTTACACGTGATAATATACCGTCACATGAATCTCCGGTAGAGGCTCCGGTAAAGATGCCGATTTGGAAAGGATTTCCTTTTGCGTGTTCCGCTTCCGCTATTTTTGCTATTTCGGAAGTGACCGCTTTGGCCGTTCCTGCGGGTGTGAAACCGCTGAGGCCGATGTTGTAGCCATGTTTGACAAGGCTGGCAGCTTCTGCTGCAGAAATGGATTTGAATGCCATAATTATAGTATTATTTTCGTGTTAGGAATAATTATTTCAATATTTTCTATTCAGAATTTCGGACCAGATAATGGCTTTTCGGGCTTCTTCAGCCGAATGAATGGTAAATTCCGGGTCGTTGGCCGGAGTCGTTTCTATTTTCTGAGAAACTGTTTTGTTCTTTTTTACTTCCACTTTCTGAGAAGTGGGTTGGGAGTGTAACGGTTGGTATTTTCGCGTGACTTTCAGGACTTCCGGTTCTTCAGTATCCGGAATGGGTACGAAAGGTTTTTGGGCAGATCTTTCTGTTTTGCTCTTTTTGATCTGTCTGATAAGAGGTAATGCGAAAGCAGCCATAATGACGAGGACTTTTACAATATCATCCATAGTACTTTTATTTTCTACAGTCCGCCAAAGTTATACATTTAATCTGATTGATACCAATATTTTGGCATGAAAAAAGGGCAGCTTCACAGCTCCCCTTAATTTTTTTAACCTAAACCTTAACTATGAAAAAATCTAATGTTTCTTTCATTGCACAAATGTGTGAAATAAAATTAATAGTGCCAAATCCTTACGCCATAAATGTTTGTTCTATTAACATAAATTATCCTTTTAGCTCTAAATTGATAAGTTAAGGTGTTATTTTGGTTTCATTTTACAACTTTTTGAGGATGAAGCAGTATCTTTGCGGACGCAAATTTAAATTCTGAATTTATGAACGAATTGACGGGAGCGGACTTTAAATCCGCAACTGCTGATGACAACAAGAAGTTGTTTATCGAGACTTATGGCTGCCAAATGAATGTGGCAGATAGTGAAGTAATCGCCTCTGTGATGCAAATGGCGGGTTATTCGGTTGCCGAAACGCTGGAAGAGGCTGATGCGGTGTTTATGAATACCTGCTCTATCCGTGACAATGCCGAACAGAAGATTTTGAATCGTCTGGAGTTCTTTCATTCGATGAAGAAGAAAAAGAAGCACCTTATTGTAGGTGTATTGGGGTGTATGGCCGAGCGGGTAAAAGATGATCTGATAGAACACCATCATGTGGACCTTGTAGTAGGACCGGATGCTTATCTGACTCTTCCTGAGTTGATTGCTTCGGTAGAGGCCGGTGAGAAGGCAATGAATGTAGAACTTTCGACTACTGAAACCTACCGGGATGTGATTCCTTCGCGTATCTGTGGTAACCATATCTCCGGATTTGTATCCATCATGCGCGGATGCAATAACTTTTGTACCTATTGTATTGTGCCTTATACCCGTGGACGTGAACGTAGCCGGGATGTGGAGAGTATATTGAATGAAGTGGCCGATTTGGTATCAAAAGGTTACAAAGAGATCACTCTGCTGGGGCAGAATGTAAACTCTTATCGTTTTGAGAAGGAGGGGGGGGAAGTAGTTACTTTCCCAATGTTACTTCGTCTGGTGGCTGAGGCTGCACCGGGAATACGTGTCCGTTTCACCACTTCGCATCCCAAAGATATGAGTGATGAAACCTTGGAGGTGATTGCACAGGTTCCTAACGTATGCAAACACATTCACCTTCCCGTACAAAGCGGAAGTTCGCGTATCCTGAAATTGATGAATCGCAAATATACGCGTGAATGGTATCTGGACCGGGTAGCGGCGATCAAACGTATTGTGCCCGATTGCGGACTTACTACCGATATATTTTCCGGCTTCCATTCCGAAACGGAAGAAGACCACCGGGAATCACTTTCGTTGATGGAAGCTTGTGGTTATGATGCAGCATTTATGTTTAAATATTCGGAGCGTCCCGGTACTTATGCTTCCAAGCATCTGGAGGACAACGTTCCCGAAGAGATAAAAGTCCGTCGGCTGAATGAAATCATTGCTTTGCAGAATCGTTTGTCGGCCGAATCCAATAATCGTTGCATCGGTAAAACGTACGAAGTGTTGGTTGAAGGTGTTTCGAAGCGTTCACGCGACCAGCTGTTCGGCCGGACCGAACAGAATAGGGTAGTGGTATTCGACCGCGGTACCCATCGGATAGGTGATTTCGTGAATGTGAGAATCACGGAGGCCAGTTCTGCCACATTGAAGGGTGAAGAAGTCTTCAGCTAATCCGGGTTTTTGTATATAAGATAAAAAGGTGTAGTCATCAGGAAGGTATGACTGCACCTTGTTTGTTATATGGCTACATTGTTTTATCTTTGTGCGTACCTTAGAAAATAGAACACTATGAAGAACAAATTATTTATTTTATTTGCATTTTGTATTTCAGTCCATGTTTATGCTCAACAGCCCTCCAGGGAGATACCTTTAAAATATGGAGCTACCAACATTGGCAAACGTCAGGATGATGCTATGAAGCGGTTTCGCAACAATCGCCTGGGAGAGTTTATTCATTGGGGACTGTATGCTATTCCCGGTGGCGAATGGAAAGGTAAAGTATATAATGGGGCTGCCGAATGGCTGAAATCATGGGCTAAAGTCCCTGCTGCCGATTGGCTGGAATTGATGAAACAATGGAATCCTGTTAAGTTCGATGCCAGACAATGGGCTCGGATGGCCAAAGAGATGGGAGTGAAATACGTTAAGATTACGACAAAACATCATGAAGGTTTCTGTCTCTGGCCCAGTCAATACAGTCAGTATACCGTAGCGCAGACGCCTTATAGAAAAGATATCTTAGGTGAATTGGTGAAAGCCTACAATGATGAAGGTATCGATGTACATTTCTATTTTTCGGTGATGGATTGGAGTCATCCGGATTATCGTTATGAGATTACATCGAAAGAAGACAGCATTGCTTTCAGCCGTTTTCTGACTTTTACCGACCATCAGTTGAAGGAACTGGCTACCCGTTATCCGACAGTCAAAGATTTCTGGTTTGACGGAACTTGGGATGCAAGTATCAAGAAGAACGGTTGGTGGACAGCTCATGCCGAACAAATGCTGAAAGAACTTGTACCGGGAGTTACCGTTAATAGCCGGCTTCGTGCCGATGATTATGGTAAGAGGCACTTTGACAGTAATGGCCGTCTTATGGGAGATTATGAGTCGGGATATGAACGGCGTCTTCCCGATCCGGTAAAAGACTTACAAGTGACTAAGTGGGACTGGGAGGCTTGTATGACTGTTCCCGAAAATCAGTGGGGATATCACAAAGATTGGTCGTTGAGCTATGTTAAAACCCCGATAGAGGTGATCGACCGCATTGTGCATGCGGTGTCGATGGGAGGAAATATGGTAGTGAATTTCGGTCCTCAGCCCGATGGAGATTTCCGTTCGGAAGAGAAAGAGTTGGCGATGGCATTGGGGTGCTGGATGAAGAGGTATGGTGAATGTATATATGGATGCGACTATGCCGGATGGGATAAGCAGGACTGGGGATACTATACCCGTAAGGGGCAAGAGGTATACATGGTTGTATTTAATCGCCCCTATTCGGGGCTTCTTAAAGTAAAGGTTCCCAAAGGTACCGAAATAGAAAGAGCCGTTTTGCCGGATGGACAGGTGGTAAAGGTAACTGAAACTGCCCGGAATGAATATAATGTGGCCATGCCTTCGCAAGATCCGGGTGAGCCGTTTATAATCAAACTACAAGTTAAGGAGGCTTCCGGAGCAGCAGACGGATATCGGGACGCATTAACGTAACGGTACCCCCGTCACGCTATGCACTTGCTTTAACAAACCATTAAAATAAAATATCATGAGAAAACTATCTTATTTAATCATCGTGTGCTTATGCCTGTGCAGTGGTGTCATTCCTCTGATGGCACGTCAGGTCACGGCTTTCAATACCGGCTGGCAATTTAAGAAAGGTCCTTTTGCTACAGATCCGATGCGGGCCGCCTCCCAATGGGATGGAAAGTGGGAAACGGTCGAAATTCCACATACCTGGAATGCCATGGATATGCAGGTACAGTCGGGCTCTTTCTACGAAGGGGCAGGCTACTACCGCAAAACACAGTTCTTTCCCCACGACCTGGAGGGTAAGCGTGTTTTTTTGCGTTTCGAAGGGGTAGGAGCCTGTGCCGAAGTGTATGTCAACGGGAAACTGGCAGGTACGCACAAAGGTGGTTATTCTGCCTTTGCATGCGAAATAGGTACAGCGCTCAAACTCGGTGCCGAGAATGAAATCATTGTTAAAGCCGACAATAAAGCCCGTCCCGATGTAATTCCGGTCAATCAAAACCTTTTCGGTGTCTACGGCGGTATTTATCGTCCCGTATGGCTGATTGTAACCGAACAGAATAACATAACGGTTACCGATTGTGCCTCGCCGGGTGTCTACATCACCCAAAAGGATGTATCGAAGAAATCGGCCGATATCACCGTAAAAGTAAAATTGGATAATGCAGGACTTCAACCTGCTGCTGTAACACTCGAAAACACTATTTATACGCAGGAGGGTCAGAAAGTCGGTACACACAGCCGGTCGTTTGACTTGAGTCCGCAAGGAACACAAACTTATTTGTCCACTTTTAAACTGAAGAACCCACATCTCTGGCAGGGACGTAAAGATCCGTATCTTTATAAAGTTGTCTGCAGGCTGATGGCAGACGGAAAAGTAATCGATGAAGTGGTGCAGCCTCTCGGGGTGCGTAAGTATGAGATAGTAGCCGGGAAAGGCTTTTTCCTGAACGGAGAGAAGTACCCGATGTATGGTGTGACCCGTCATCAGGATTGGTGGGGATTGGGTAGCGCCCTTAAAAACGAACATCACGATTTCGATTTGGCTGCCATTATGGATGTGGGAGCCACTACTGTCCGTTTTGCCCACTACCAGCAATCAGACTACCTTTATTCCCGCTGTGATACATTGGGACTGATTATTTGGGCCGAAATACCTTGCGTGAACCGGGTGACCGGATACGAAACTGAGAATGCGCAAAGCCAGCTTCGCGAATTGATCCGCCAGAGTTTCAATCATCCTTCCATTTATGTATGGGGGCTTCACAATGAAGTATATCAACCACATGAGTATACAGCTGCATTGACCCGTTCTCTCCATGATCTTGCCAAGACAGAAGATCCGGACCGTTACACCGTTTCGGTCAATGGGTATGGTCACATGGATCATCCGGTCAACCTGAACGCAGACATACAGGGTATGAACCGTTATTTTGGCTGGTACGAGAAAAAGATACAGGACATCAAGCCATGGGTGGAACAACTTGAAAAAGACTATCCCTATCAAAAATTGATGTTGACCGAATATGGTGCCGATGCGAATCTGGCTCATCAGACCGAATACCTTGGGGATGCCCTGAATTGGGGAAAGCCTTTTTATCCGGAAACATTTCAGACTAAGACACATGAGTACCAGTGGAGTATTATCAAAGACCATCCGTACATCATTGCTTCTTATCTCTGGAATATGTTCGATTTTGCCGTACCTATGTGGACTCGTGGCGGTGTGCCTGCCCGTAACATGAAGGGGCTGATTACCTTCGATCGTAAAACAAAGAAAGACTCTTATTTCTGGTATAAAGCCAACTGGAGCGAAGAGCCGGTACTCTATCTCACACAGCGTCGCAATGCCGATCGTGAAAAGCGAACGACAGCCGTTACCGTTTATTCCAATATCGGAACTCCGAAAGTATACTTGAATGGACAGGAACTGAGTGGTATTCGCAATGGCTATACCGATGTACATTATGTGTTTGACAATGTATCACTTGCCGACGGAAAAAATATACTGAAAGCTGTAGTCTCAACTAAGGGGAAGGAATATACTGACGAGATTGAATGGAATTATTCCGGCGAGAAAAACAGGGAAATCGATTCATATGAAAATAAGAATGAACATTCGGGCTTTTGATCGTAGATTTCAAAATTTCCTACGAAAAATATATTTTGATCTTCCATCTTCCACCTCCTGTTTTTAAGGACCGAATAGATCATAAATTTCTGATAAACAGATAAAAATCCGAATTTTTATCTGTTTATATCCATTATTGTATTTTGTTTTTCTCGTTATCTTTAGTGAAAATGGTCTTTTCTTTATCTCGTCCCGCATACCTGTGCCCATTGTCCCGGGTACACAGGCCCATCAGCCCGGGTATGCGGGCCGATGAGCCCGGGTATATGGGTTCAGATAATGATGCCATATAAGGAAATAACATTCTTATTGTAAGCGTGTTATGAAAAGAAGATTATTAACTTGTTTTCTTCTGAATTTGCTTTTTGAAAGGAGTATAAAGCCGTATAGCTTTAGAAAACCTCTTTAATATATTGTGTAGGTGGAACTTTATAGAATTTCTTAAATCGTTTTCCGAAATATTTGGCATTACAAAAGCCTAGAAAAGTGGCTATTTCCGTAACTGTATATTGTTGGGTAACCAATAAAATTTTAGCTTTATTCATTTTGAAATAATGCATGTATTCTGTAGGTGTCTTGTCTGTAATTTCTTTTATTTTGGTGTAGAATTTGGTACGACACATTCCCATATCGGCACTTAACATGTCAACTGTATAGCTTTCTGTTGAAAGATTCTTTTCCAGAAGCTTGTTCACTTTGTTTATGAACAGTGTGTCCTCTTCACTTTTTGCAGTTGGTGAAGGCAGATTGTCCGACAGGTTTTTCTCCAGGAGTTTCATGATACGTTCATGCTTATTGATAAGTATTTGTATATCCATTTTGAGTCTGCAAATATTGATTGCGCGCGGTTCCAATTTATCTACTCCACAGTCCGCATGGGCAAGATAACTTCCGTTATCATTGTTACTGATCAGGAGAATGACAGGAATATGAACCATGCTTGTATTCGATTTTATTTTAGAACAGATTTCCTTGCCGCGTATGCCGTTTACCGTTTCGTCAATAACGATAATATCCGGTAGCCGATCTCCCGAGAAATGTAATATCTGTTCCGGATTTTCAAGGAGCGTTATTCTGAAAAGTATGGAGAACGCCTTATGCAAATAGTTGCTTAACTCTGTATCTGCCATAACCAGCAGTATGTGATGCTGTTTTTTATCGGGACGGATGATTTTATCATCTTTCATTACAGGAGGCACTACTTCCGGACATTGGATGGTATTACAATATCCGTTGATAGGTACAGTAACCCGGAGAGTTATTGACCGTCCGTGATAGCTGCCAATCAACTTTCCACCATGTAAGCGGATTATCTTTTTTATAATTTGAAGACTTCCGCAATAGTGTATTAACATAAATGTAGAGATGAACGAAAGCATCTTTTTGTGACTTTGCCTGCATTCCGGTCCATTGGTTATCTGGAGGTTCCAATGCTTGATGCTGTGTGACACGTCCATATTTATGCAGCCTTTGCAAGGTGTGGCTTCTATCATTTTATTCAGCAGGCATTGCAGAGCGGCAGTCATCGTTATTTCGTCCACCCGGCAACTGATATAACTGAAGTCTTTATTAATATTTAATTTTATTTGACGAGTATCGGCGTACGCCCGGCATTGGTTGACGATTGAGGTTATAAAAGTGTAAAGTTCGAATTCAATGGGAGAGGAGCCCGGGTGCAGTTCATTCTCCTTATCGTCGAATACCGCAATGTTCTGGTAGCAACTCATAATATGACTGGTGTATCTGAGTATCCGCTTTACTTTTTGGGATGTAGATTCGGAGAGACTGTCCGAAATGATTTCTTCCAGTAGGTGGTGGATCAAAGTTAGCGGTGTCTGAGTTTTATGGGTTATGTTTAAGATCAGTCTCAGCTTTTCGTGAGGAAATAGCTTTGTGCTGTATACCATTCGGTAATATACGATAAGGGAGATAAGTAACCCTATTGCCAGGCCCTCAATAGGATAAGACCATGACGATTGCCATAAGAACATTGGAATAATGGTGGCCGTTTGAAACTGACTCGCGAAACTTTCATTCATTTCAATAAATGTATTGGTTGGGCTACAGGGGCATGCGTAATTAAATTGTATGTCCATTAAGATAATTAGTAAGAAAGTGAGAATTGATTTCATAATTATAGCTAGATAAATTTTAATTTTATGTTCCTATTTGATCTATGGTTTTTTATACATTTTTTATTCCTATGAATATCTTAACTATTGTTGTTGCTGCAAGTATATGATTTTTTGAACATCCTGATTGGGTATAATCTTTCAAAAGAAATGGGTAATATTTGGTGTAGAATTGCGATGTATATCTTTTTCGTAATAAAGATCCTTTTGTCATGAGGAGTTATTTATTATTTTGAATTGTCAAGTCTCTTTCTCTCTTTTATGCCCGAATGGTCCTATTTTATATGTTTTTTATTCCTATTTAGATGTCGATTGGCTATATTGAAGATGCTATATAGGGCTTATTGGGTGGGTAGAAAGAAACCTCCAACGGGGTATTTTCTCTAGTTGAATCAGATTCAATTTAGGGATGCCTCTTCTCTATATGTAATACCTGTCTTATGCAACTATCTTTTGGATTATAAGTTGCTGATATACTGATGAAAATATCTGTTTTTAATTTTTGGATATGATGATTTTTTTTGATTGAAATGGATATCTTGGTCAATCCAAATTCATAAAAATAGTAGTATAATCAAGGGCTGATGCGATTGTGTCAAGTGTTAATTCGATGTGCTAATTGAGGTTAAATGTAGATTATTACTTATTATTACCTGTATATGGGGTAAATATCGACATTGTAATACTATGTAATAAATTGTAATACACTGAAATATACCCATAATGTAAAGGTTTCTTTTTAAAGGGAAAATATTAAAGTAATCTGAATTTGATATGAAAAATAAGACAGTGGCAAACATCTGCTTTTTTGTGCCTGTTTGAGGCAAATACTTGAAGGCCTGCTTACCAGCATCAACAATGGGCCAATTGTGAGTTTATTCTCTGTCAGTCAGTGAAATCTATGAGGGAACTTTGAGATAATATTGTAAAGTATTACATTTGTTTGCAAAAACAAACAGTGATGAAACGTTCTAGGTTATTTTTATGGATTTTTGGGATATTGATGCAAGCATTTTTAATTAGTATGCACTTCTATCAGAGGAACATGGAAGCAATGTATGCCGAAACCGAGTATCTTCTGAAGGAAGTTTTGAATGAGGAACTACACAGAAAGCAGCAAGAATTGAATCTATTTTATATCTCCAAAGTAACAATCGATACTATTCCTTTAACGATTCGTGTTACAACAAGTAAGGGAGTCAAGACTTTTACTGTTGATGCTAAAAAGAGTAAAAAGAATATTTCTCAAAGTATGGCAGAGCGGTCTTGGCATTCAGCTGCTTGTATGAAGAGTCGTTTGTCTACAGATACTTTAAATTTGCTTTGGAATAGAAGGCTTAAAAGCCAGCAAATTTTTGCTAAAACCGATGTACATATAACCACAACTCATTTAGATAATACTATTTCTTATTGTAAATGTAAGAATTGCAAAGATTATTGTTTTGGAACGCATAAATTCACTTTTTATGTGGGAAATAGATGCGAAATCGAGGTTATAGCTTTTTGCTCTTATTTAAGATGGGCCGTATATCAGTATCATAGTATCCCATTTGAAGTTATATGGAGTGTGACGGCTGTTCTTATCATTATTCTCTGTAGTTGGTATTTGATAAAGAAGTATATATCTAAAATTCGAAATGATAAAAAACATTTAGCTAATGACCGAGATCGTGAAAGAAAGGTTCGTATACAATTGGAAAAGGATCAGAAAAGGTTGGAGGTAAAACAAAAAGAATATGAAAAACGGATAAAAGACTTTTCAGCAAAAGGCGAAGAATACGAGGAAGAGAGAAAAAGTATGGAGAAAATACTGAAAGAGTATGAGAATCAAATTCAAAAACTGAAAGAATTAAGGGAATCTGGGAAGGAACCATTACTTTACAGATTGAGTCCAAAAGTTACTTTCGATTCTTATGCAAAGGTATTAATTTGTAGCGACCAAACAATATCTCTTACTTCACAAGCATGTCAACTGTTGGATGCTTTTCTGAATGCTTCCGAGTATATTTTAACTTATGAGGAGCTCTTGCGATATTTATGGGAAGATGGTACTGGGGATATGATTCGTTTGCGAGTCGCAATTTCTCGTTTACGTGTTGCGCTAAGTATAGATCCTGAAATTTCTATTTTTCAGAAGGATATTAATAAATACCAACTAGTACTGCCTGAAAAGAGGTGATTTAGGGAAACTTTTATATTATGTAATAAATTGTAATGCAAAAAATGGTGTTATATTGATCAATAGCTTTTAACTTTGCTGTGAATAATTAAAACGTATATCTTATGAAAATGAAAAACTATTTGAAAGTAACTGTATTTTGGGTCGCTGTCCTTTCGGTTTGGTGCTTAAAGCCGACAAAAAAATCTCAAGATACTCTCTTGTTGCAGAATGTCGAAGCTTTGGCAAGTGGAGAAGAGCCTTCACAGATTCATTGTTATTGGCGAGGCTCTGTAGATTGTCCTGTTAGCCATGATAAGGTAGAGGTTGTATATGAGTACTAATTAAACGATTAAGGTTGTACTCAATAACCTTTTTGAAAATGGAGTAGATTTAGAGGAAGGGAGCTGGAATTTAAATACTTTAGAAATAGAGCTATAGCAAAGATAAAAATATTATAGTCAGCTCTAAATTAAAAAGATCATGGGAAAATATATCAGTATATTAATCTTAATAGAGACTATTCTTTTAGGATGTCACTCGACAAAAGAGAAGATTGAGTTTTCAAACAGAGTGATTTGTAGCGATAGCATATCGCGAGAACTGGTTGTTTTAAATGATACGTTTTTATTTTCGTATCCTTTGCAAATAGAATGTATAGACTCAATGCTACTGGTATTGGATAATGTTAATAATAATTTCTTCCATCTGTTTACTCTAAAGGGTGTACCCATAAAATCATTTGGAGAAAAAGGGCAAGGTCCTGCTGATTTTATAAATGTGGAATCATTCAATTTATCTGAAGATAGGGAAACCATGTATGCCTACGATACGTCATTACGTAAAATAGTGAAATATGATGTTTCTTCTTTTTTAAAAGATTCACTGAAATCTGAGGTTATACAGGTGAATTATGATAGCTTGCCTCAAGCCGAAGTGCCTACAATAATCTATGATATGCTTTCTCTTAAAGATTCAAACTTTCTTGTAAAAGCAAATCATAAGGGCCTTCGGTTTGGATTATTAAAAGATGGAAAGGTTACTCAATTATACAATTCTTTCTCAGATTGTGTAAATACGAACGATGACGAAGAAGTCTGGTCAGTTTTCTGTAGCAATACCAAAACCAAATTAAGACCTGACAGGACAAAGATGTTGAATGCAACCTATCTTGGAGGAGTATTGGAATTGTTTGATTTGGATGATAATTGTTCCTTATCATTGGCAAAGATACTTTATATTTACGAGCCTAAATATGGTATTGCCGAAGGGGCAATACCTAAATATGTTGTTTTCAATGAAACGACTCAGATTGGTTTTGAGGACATATATGTAACCAATAATAGTATATATACATTATTACATAGTATAGGAAATGAAACTTTACCTTCGGAAATTACTGTATTTGATTGGGAGGGAATTCCGATAACTAAAATTAAAACAGGGTGCTTCCTCTCTAATATTGCCGTCGATGGGAAGGATAACACAATCTATGTAATTGCCGAGAACGAACAGAATGCTTATGAGCTTTCTTGTTTGTCTTTAAATTGATTCTTTCACATGTCATTGGAGTGATAACCCTATCACCATTGGTTGGAGCTTGATAAAACATACATCAATGGCAGGCTTCTTTTCAAAGAAACAGTAAGCAGCAATAGCTGAAGAGCATTGGCTATAGAGTTTTTGAATCAGCGGTGTCTGGATGTTCAATCTGTGTAATATTTTTCAATTTGTTATTTTAAATGCTTCCGATTATACGGTGAGTGATGAGGATATCATTAAGTTTATTTGGAAAGACGAAACGAGTATTCAGATAAATACGTTTTGTTCTGCCGGAAACAAATTAGGGAAGAGATTGGAGTAAGTTGGTTGTGACGTTTGCTTCAGGCGTTTTGGAACCGATTGTTATCGTATGTTGTTCATAGAGGATCTTGTTGGCAATGATTTGATATAAATGGCAATAAAATTGATAGCAGTTTATCCAAAATCTCTTTTTACCTTTGCTGCCAGTTATTAACACTTATACTTTGAAGCCATGAAAAACTATATGAAATTAATCTTTGGGTTAATAGTCTTGATCGGGTATTGGCCTACCACGAAAATTCCTAAGAGAGTAAATTCCCTATTTTTGCAAAATGTAGAGGCGCTTGCCGGCAGTGAACACGTTACCAATTTAGGTTGCTTGGGTGACGGATCTGTAGATTGTCCTATTAACCATATCAAAGTAGAACATGTGGTTCAAGGATTTAGTCTTGGGGAGTGAGGATTCATTTTATATAAATCTCATCACACTAGAATCATTCATTGCATTATCAATTAGGGTTAGAAAGGGAGTGGAACGATCTACGTCCTGGGAAAAGTCTTAGAATCGTTCACTCCCGGATAACCTTTAAAAAAGGAGGTTGCCCGGCACGAAGATAGCGAAAAATTAATTAGAAAGAGCAAATGTAGCATTTACTTTTTCTACGGCGGAGGTGGCTACCCGAAATATCCTTGCTCCCATACGTGTTCTGACGGAGTAGGACGTTGTTACAAGGTTTATGATGATTGGGGAAACTGTCATTTTGACGGTAGTCAAACATATTCTTGTGCCTGCTAACTATTAAGAAGAAGTTATACCCAAAGTTTAGAGTTTCTTCATTTCCTTTTTTAAAATACAGGAGAGGAGATGATTACTACAATTTTCTTGGTATAACTTCCTGTATTGTTAATTTGATGTAATAAAATTATGAAGAATATCTTGTTAACACTTCTCTTGTTTATACTTTTTTCATGTAAAAG